>Ga0315284_10002574_pt1 | contig 25915 bp, 15 predicted proteins | sample YL17G09_16_MG_FD_203696 | JGI IMG/M metagenome (GOLD analysis project Ga0315284, IMG submission 203696) | Sediment microbial communities from Yellowstone Lake, YNP, Wyoming, USA - YL17G09_16 | ecosystem: Environmental > Aquatic > Freshwater > Lake > Sediment | place: USA: Wyoming | collected...
ATGTTCCAAGTGCGTCACTGGCGACGACCGTTCTGGCGATTGTTTCGGAGAAGACCGGCTATCCGATTGAAATGTTGAACTTGGGTATGAGTCTGGACCATGACCTGGGTATTGACTCCATCAAACGGGTTGAAATCTTGTCCGCATTGCAGGATCGTGTTCCGAATCTTCCGGAATTTCGGCCAGACGAGTTAGGTGCCTTGCAGACGTTACAAGATGTGGTTGGATTGGCGGAAAAGCGGACCGTCGAGCCTCGGGTCAGGATTGAGGGACTGGCTTCAACACCGTCTGTGGCCGTTTTACCCAGTTCACAAATCTGCTCACCAGGATCCTCATCCGATTCGGTGGTTGACAATGTTCCAAGTGCGTCACTGGCGACGACCGTTCTGGCGATTGTTTCGGAGAAGACCGGCTATCCGATTGAAATGTTGAACTTGGGTATGAGTCTGGACCATGACCTGGGTATTGACTCCATCAAACGCGTTGAAATCTTGTCCGCGTTGCAGGATCGTGTTCCGAATCTTCCGGAATTTCGGCCAGACGAGTTAGGTGCCTTGCAGACGTTACAAGATGTGGTTGGATTGGCGGAAAAGCGACAGTTTTCCGTGATTGCTCTTCCTTCTGAAGAGGTTGTTTTCCTAACGCAACAACCTCAAGGGTCGTCGCTGGCATCATCCCACCTGCCGTTGGCCCGGCCTGTGTACTCCACGTTCGATTCCATGACTCGCAGCATCGTTCGGCCGATTTCGTTGCCGGCAAGCGACTCACGGCCATTGCTTCCGCTCGCGCGTGGGGCGGAAATCTGGATTACCGAAGACGGTTTGGAATTGTCTTTGAGCATTGCAAAGGAGTTGTCCGGTCTCGGTTTTCAACCGCGTGTAGTCAATCTTGACGAACCTTTTGAATCGAGCGTATCGGGGCTTCTTGTGGGCTTGATTATAATTGCTCCGGCGGGGGGGATTAGTGACCGACAATTGTGGCGGGCGTTGGAGTGGTTACAGCGAGTCGGGCCTTGTTTACGACACGCTGCAGCGGCAGGAGCCGCTGTGTTGGCCACGGTCTCAAAAATGGATGGTCGTTTCGGCTTCGAAGCGACCGCCTCACTAGCGGACCCCATCTCAGGAGGGCTCTCCGGGTTGCTGAAGTCAGCGTCTCGTGAGTGGCCTGAATTGACATGTAAGGCATTCGATATATCCCGCGGCTGGAAGTCTGCCTCCGACGCGGCCCATGCGTTGGTTCATGAGTTCCTGCGTGTCGGTCCGATTGAGATCGGGCTGTCACCGCAGGGAGTGTGCGCATTGAGCGTCATTGAAGAAGGCCTTGCAACGCCTAGCGAAACCGCTGCGCCAGTCCTTCCCTGTGAGTTATTCATTGTGAGTGGTGGGGCGCGTGGTGTCACCGCGGAAGTCGCTATTGCTATTGCCAAGGCGTGGCGGCCGCGGATCGTGATTCTCGGTCGCAGCTCCCTGCCGACAGACGAACCCGAGTGGCTGGCCCCTTTGCTGACCGAAAATGTGATCAGACAGACGTTGATTTCTCGTGCTCCGGCGGGAACGCTGCCTCGATCGATTGAATTGCAACTCCGACAAATTCTGGCAGAACGGGAGGTGGCGGTTTCCCTGTCCCTGTTGCGGGCAACGGGGGCTCAAATCGTCTATCGCTCAGTGGATGTGCGAGATCAAGCGGTGCTGCGAGCGTTAATCTCAAATTTGCAGCGTGAGTTCGGTCCGGTCCGTGGACTCATTCATGGAGCGGGTGTGCTGGCGGATGGACGGATCGAAGACAAGACACGTGATCAGTTTGATCGTGTTTTCGAAACCAAAGTTTCCGGGCTTCGAAATCTTTTGGGATCGATTGATCCAGACGATTTGCGTGTCTTATGTGTCTTCTCTTCTTACACCGCCCGCTACGGACGAGTGGGTCAGTCCGATTATGCGATGGCGAATGAAGTGTTGAACAAGATGTCACTTCAATTTGCGATGCAGCATCCGAAGGTGAAAGTTATCTCATTCAATTGGGGGCCCTGGAATGGTGGAATGGTGACCCAGAGCCTAAAGGCAATCTTCGCGGCAGAAGGGGTCGGCCTGATACCGATGGCGGACGGCGCGGAATTGCTCGTTCGAGAACTGACTCAGACACCGAGTCGATCCGTCGAGCGGATGGTTATTGGAAAGTTCGAGGCATCGAGCTCTCTAAATTCTATGGCCTATCAACCGGGGCAGGCGACATTTGAAGGGCAACAATCAATCCCAGGTATCGGTTTAAATCCTCCGCTTTTAACAGCGTTGCAACCAAGTTGCGTTTCTCAGAAAGACCTCTCAACTAGTCTCTGGGCGGGTTCGGTCAAAACTGAGTTAGACAGTGAAACCGTTTTACAGGAAACGCCTGCTTCTGGAGTGCTTAGTGGGTTCGGTCAGGCCAACGTACCGGTACCCGACGACATTAAGCCCGCATTTGAACGGATTTTGGATTTGGAAAACCATCCATTTCTCGAATCTCATGTGATCGATGGCAAGGCCGTATTGCCCGTCTCGGTGATCGCGGAATGGTTGGCTCATGCCGCGATTCATCGAAATCCAGGTCTGGAGTTGCACGGTTTTGACGATCTGCGGATCTTTCAAGGTGTTCGCGTGGATCGACACAATTCGGCAACTCTGAGTGTGCTCGCGGGAAAACCACGCCGGATTGATGATCTGTTCGATGCTAAAACTCAACTCATTGGCAAGGTCAACGACCGCAACGTCGTTCACGCGGCAGCACAGGTGATCTTGTCACCCAGTTATCACGCCGCACCGGTTCCCTCGCTTCATGTTTCTGCGCATCGCTATGCGATTGACTTGGCAACGACGTATCAAACCCGCTTGTTTCACGGAATTCGGTTTCAAGGCATCATGGCCATTGAAGCCTGTTCGAGCGATGGCATCGTGTTGGAATCGCGCACAACATCTGCCCCTTGGGAATGGATGAGAGAGCCGCTACGCAATACGTGGCTGATTGACCCACTGGCGATTGACGTGGCCCTTCAGGCCGTGATCATTTGGTCTCAAGAAATGAGACAGGAACCCTGTTTGCCTTGCTTCATCTCGCGTTATCGTCAATACCGTCGAGTGTTCCCTCGCGAGGGCGTTCGAATCGTTGTCCGCGTTAGGCAGGCGACCGGGCACACGATTCGATGCGACGTGGAGTTCATTGACTTTCAGGGGCTACTGATTGCTCGCATGGAAGGTTGTGAAAGCGTGGCCGATGCGTCGCTGTCTGCCGCGTTCAAAAAGAACCGACTTGCCTGAAACGTCTTCCGACAGCCGGAACCGTTCTCCTGTGCTGAAACTCCCGTTGATTCCAATATTCCCATAGAGACCAATTGATGCGGATTCGCTTAGTTTTTTTTTTGCTCCTGATTCTGTGCGTCAATGCGTTGGCAAAGGCCGAGGAATCAAAAATCCTGATGGGCCATACCGCTCCTGTTTACACAGGCCTCTACACCGGTAATGGAACCCAGTTGCTGACAGGCAGCTTTGATAAGACTCTCCGCCTGTGGGATCTCGCCGCAGGATCAACGGTACGCACGATGGCTGGTCACACGGCATCGATTCTTTGTGCGGCGATTTCAAGTGACGGCAGCCGACTGGTCAGCGGTTCACACGATCACACGATCCGGCTGTGGGATATTCCGGTCTCCCAGCCACTATTTTCTCATCCGGTGGATCAGGGGACAACGCGTCTGGCTCTGAATCACGATGGAACACAGTGGCTGACGGGTGGTGCGGACAGGACACTGCGTCTCTGGAACGCGACAGATCGTCGTTTAATGAAGGAGATCAGAGGACTGCCGTTCTCGATAACGCGCGTTGCGTTTCGCTCTGACGGAGGTCAAATAGCGGCTGCCGATTCCGCAGGCTGTGTGCGACTTTTCAATCCTGCCGACGGATCCCCACAAGGTGTGTTGGGTGCACACAGAGCCGAAATTACCGGACTCAGCTATACGCCTGACACAACTTGGATTGTGACCAGCGGCGCCGAAGGACTGGTGAAGCGGTTCCCCGTTCATTGTGCTCCGATCCGAGTCATCAAGGGACACACCCAACCGATCCTGACGATGCGAGTCAGTCCGGACAACACGAGGATCGTGACAGGTTCGGCCGATCACAAGTGCCTGTTGTGGAATACTGACGAACGACAGACCGTGATCCCTTTGGAGGGCCATCAGGGGCCAGTCACGGCCGTCTGCTTTTCATTCGCGGGGACGCAGATTCTCACCGGTTGCGCGGACAAGATCGCGCGCCTGTTCGACGTTCGAGATGGACAACTGATCCGAGCGTATCCCCAAACGGCGGCTGCGATTACTGCCGTTGCGATCCCTCCCAACGATCAGGAGATTGCCGTTGCCGATGCCACCGGCGCGATTACCGTTTTGAATCTTCTCGAGGGAACGCAGATCCGCACGGTCCCCGGTCATGAAGGCGGAACGTTGGCCATCGCCTATTCCGCAAATCAGCAGAACCTCGTCTCGACCGGCGCAAACCGGCGAATTCGGATTTGGAATGCCTCCGACGGGATGCTGATGCGTGAACACGAGTTGACCAGTTCTGCGAGTACCCTTGCCCTCTCTGGAGATAGCAAGTGGCTGGCCGCAGGTTGCGACGATCATCATGTCCGTATCTGGGATCTCAGTCAGGGAACGCCATGGCATGACTACGTTGGGCATACCGCTAAAATCACGTCGCTGGATTACAGTCGCGACGGCCTCAATCTTCTTTCATCAAGTGCCGATGGAACAGCGCGTGTCTGGAGCCTGCAACTCCGTCTTGAGAAACAACACTTCCGTCCGCCCGTGAACGCCGAGATCAATGCGGCCGCTTGGTATAATGATAACAAAAGATTGGTGTTTGCCGGAGATGACGGAACCCTTTATTGGGACAGCTACAACCTCGAGCAGGTCTATGTGGCAGACGCGACGCGTGTCAACGCCCTGTATGTCCATCCGAATTCATCTCACCATTTCACCGCGGGTCAGGATGGCGTTGTGAAATATTGGGACGGCAGCAATGGCCAATTGCTGCGAGAATTCACCGGTCATAACGGGCCAGTCCGCGTGCTGGCTCTTAGCCCAAACCAACAACAACTCGCCAGCGGAGGGAGCGATCGGTGGGTCAAGTTATGGAACATGGCCGATTCCTCAAAGCCTGCGATCGATATCGAAACTCCGGCCGAAGTCGTTCAAGTGACCTATAGCACGGATCAAAAAAAACTGCTTGTCGCCGGAAGCGATTCCGTGATTCGAAGCTACGACCCTTCAACCCCCGGCCCGACGGCACCCCTGTACGCAACTCACCCGCATTCGAAACAGCCCAACGCGATTGTCCCGGAAATAACCAGTTTGGCGTTTATGCCCGACGGCCGCGAAGCGTTGAGTGCCGAGAACGATGGTTCGATCTACGGTTGGGCCATTCCGTCATCTCGTGAAACTCTCGTATTCAATGGACACCTTTCACCCGTCTACGCCGTCGCGTTTCATCCCACACTTCCCCTAATTGCATCCGGATCAAATGATCAGACAATCAAGATCTGGGACTTCGAAAAAAATCGCCATCTGCGAACAATGCAGTCACCTGGCGGCGCAATCTATGGCTTGGTCTTCAACGCCGACGGCAAATTTATTCTGACGGGATCTGCCGACGGGGTGGTTCGCATTTACAGTCAGGTCGATGGGCGTGAGGTCGGTCTCTATCGTGGTTCCAGCGGTGCCGTCTACTCGGTCGCCGTGAGCGGCGACAATCGACTTGTCGCTGCCGCTGGCTCGGATCGAAAAATTTTTATCTGGAATCTGGCTGATTTTCGTTTGATCCATTCGTTCATCGGGCATTCAGACGACGTTTTTAAAGTCGAGTTCAACTCAGCAAGCAACCGACTGCTGTCGATTGGTGTGGAGGGCCAGGTGAACATCTGGGACGTTCCCCAAGGCCAAGCACGATACCGCCACAAATTTCCGACACGGTGTTACTCTGGTTCTTGGTCACCGTCGGGAAAACAAATTGCGGTCATGGGTAACGACGGAAAGATCTATTTGGAGGATCTGCCCGCTGATGCCCAGTAATATCTGTTCTCGAGCCGGATCTCGCGTCCCTGGTTTTTGGCGGTTTTCCGAAGATTGACACGGAAAACCAGTCCTCTCCGAGTCGTGCGATCCAACGTGGGCATCCGTCACAACAAATCGGTCGCGAGATGACGGTGCCGATCAGGATTCGAACCGTGTTAAAGAATCCGCGACTGTATCAACCGAGCCCCTAAACGGATTCTCGGAGTCCTTGCATTCCATCCGCCGCCGCTAATTTTTTCGCGATCCTTTCGGAGACTTGCCGAAGACATCTTGCCTTGTGTGTCCGATAAGTCTACTGTTCTGCGGCTTGAGAACTTTTTTTCTTTCAGCAGGTGCAATAGGCGAGAAGGCATGCATAAGAGCTTAAAACCCGGAGATCCGGTCGTCGTCCGTGTTAGCAAAAACAGCACCGATCCCGGTCCACGGGCGAAAGAGGTTCATCCGGCAAAGCATGGTGACTGGTATTCGTATGAAGTCGAAAAGTTTTGGACGGTCTCCGAAGTGCTCGCCGATGGTTCACTGAATTTGGTCACCCGTCGAGGAAAAACCCATACGTTGCAGGTCGATGACCCCCGTCTTCGTCCGCTCCGATGGTGGGAACATTGGTTTTATCGAGATCGCATTCCGCTGCTCACGGTACCGCCGAATCCTGTGGAATTCGATCAGACATCTTCGTAGTTCTCGAAGAGGAACAGGGGCCGCCAGCGCGTGGCGTCGTCTCGACCTTGTGAGGATCTCTTTCGTGAGACTCTCGCCGGATTTGTGCCAAGGCGGGCTCATTGTGAGATACCCGAAAGAGTCTCCGGCCTGACGACCATGGCGATCAGACCTCCGCGGAAGATTGGCAACACTGCAGGACTCGCGAGAAGATACGATCGGGGTCCAAAGCCGATTTTGTTTATAACGGCCAGGACTTCTCGAATGGACGATTCGCCGCGTTATGTCTCCCCAACGACAATCGTGTCATCGAAATCGCCGTCGGCCGAATGATCACCGTGTGCGTCCAAAGCCGTGAGGTGTCTTGGTGATGTCAAAAAGAGTTGACCGCGATCTCCACAATAACGAATTTTTGGCGAGGCGATTCGTTGTCGGACGACAAACACAACGCTTCAAATCACCCCCGTGCGGTGTGGTTGAAGACGCATTGGCACCGGCTTTTTTAAGGGCCAGTTTTGCGATCCTTTTCAATAAACCGTTCCGCCGACTTTAGATCCGGATCCTCGATCGGCCTCGTTCGGTTTTCATTTTTCAATTGCCGGGTTGACTGTCTCACGCTAGCATCCACCCTTCAGTGGCTGCGTGACCTTAAAATAATATCCGAGTTGACTGTCGCCCGTCCTTGTTGTGTTTGATGTACCCTACAGGAAAATGCTGCCGTGGCGTTTTTGAAAGTCATCAAGGGAACTTCCACCGGTCAGATGCTATCTCTGTCTGGAGAACGCTCAATCTTGGGTCGACATCCGAACTGCCAAATCGTTTTGGAAAGCAATTCGGTCAGTCGTCAGCACGCTCAGATTATCGATGTGCTGGGAATTTTTTTTGTGGAGGATCTTCACAGCCGAAACGGGACCCAGGTCAACGGTATTTCCATTCGTCAACGAACGGAATTGATGGATCAGGATGTGTTGCAGGTTTGCGATTATTCATTTCGGTTTGAGCGACAGGAAAAAAAAGCCTCAGACGAAAGTGACGTCTCGCAGGTCGCACTCAGCGATGACGAAGCAGCCAGTCCTTGGGGAGTGGAAGTAGAGATCGACAAATTCGAAGACGAATTTGCACCGGCAGCCGGGCGGTCTGCTGCCGGTTCGCAATTGTTGACCAACTCTTCCGTTGTGGCCGCCATCCAGACCGGATCCTCAGCTTTCGGTCTTCGATTGAATGTACGGCCTGAGGTCAAACTTCGAGCGGTGCTGGAAATCAGCGCGGCACTTGGACGGTTGCTCAAATTGAATGATGTGTTACCGGTGATTCTCAAGTCGCTGTTCAAAATTTTTCCTCAGGCGGACTGGGGGTTTGTGCTGTTAAAAGAGGGCGACAGCGAAAAATTACGAGTTCGCGCGTCGTTGTCCCGACGACCGAACGACGACAGTGACGCACCGATCAGTATGACGGTCGTGCGTCAGACGATGCGCAACGTGGAGGCAATTCTAAGTGCCGATGTGATGTGTGACACGCGGTTTAGTGCTAGTCAAAGCCTTTCCGACATGCAACTTCGGTCGCTGATGTGCGTTCCGTTGACGTACAATTCCGGGGATTCAATCGGCGTGATTCAACTCAGTACACGCAACGTGTCTCAACCCTTTAATGCCGACGATTTAGACCTACTGGTCAGTGTTTCTGCTCAGGCCTCATTAGCTGTCGAAAATGCGTCACTGCATGACGTGATTTTGCGTCAGCATGATTACGATCGGGACATGGAGTTTGCAGCACAAGTGCAGCATGGATTTCTGCCAAGCGAACCACCGGAATTGCCGGGATATGAGTTCGCCGACTACTACGAGGCCGCCTTCAGCGTTGGCGGGGATTACTTTGACTATATTCGATTTCCCGACGGACGCATTGCCATGGCCGTCGGCGATGTTGCCGGGAAGGGTGTGTCCGCAGCGCTGCTCATGGCCCGTCTGCATGCTTCAGCACGTTATCATTTATTGAATACTCTTTCGCCTTCGATGGCGATGAACAACCTCAATGCGGAAGTCGCAAGTAGTAGCCTCGGCTTTCGATTCATCACGCTGGTGTTTGCCGTAATTGACTCGCATAAGAATGAAATCTGTATTTCCAATGCAGGTCATCTTCCGCCTGTAAGACGCAATGCACAAGGCGAGTCAGAACTGATTGGAATGCGAGAATCAGGGATGCCTTTGGGCGTTTTAGCGGACCAGCAGTTCGAGGAAATCGTGGTGAAAATGCAGCCGAATGACTCGTTTTTATTTTACACCGACGGGATTACCGAGGCGATGAATTCAGACAACGAACTGTACGGCAAGGCACGACTGATGCAGGCGGTGACATCCTCGACAGTACTAGCCAAAGATCTTGTGAAAAGCGTGGTTGCGTCCGTGGATCACTTTTGCGATGAGCGACAGCAGCGCGATGATATTTGCGTGACGGCGGTGAGACGCTTTAGCGGGATGGGAGACTGATCTGGTGTCCCTTGACAGCCTTCAGGTGCTTGGCCACGGCGGCCAGATTGCCAAACGACTGGTTCACTACGAAGCTCGATCGGAACAACTGGAGATGGCCGTCGCCGTTGAGCAGGCGATTGCACGCGGTGAGCACCTTGTGGTGGAAGCCGGAACGGGAACGGGCAAAAGTTTTGCTTATCTCGTTCCCGCAATTCTGGCCGCGACGTCTGGACAGGGGGAAGGCGGTGCGCGTCGGAGAGTTGTCATCTCGACCCACACCATCAGCCTTCAGGAACAACTGATTGCCAAAGACATCCCATTCTTGAATGCGGTATTACCCGTTGAATTTTCCGCAGTTCTCGTCAAAGGCCGATCCAATTACATCAGCTTGCGTCGATTGAAGGGGGCTGTTGAACGCTCTCAATCGCTGTTTTCCCGCCCCGAAGAAGTCGATCATCTGCAGCAAATGATCGAATGGTCGCGCACAACCGAAGACGGAAGCCTCGCCGATCTTTCATTCAAGCCTCTGCCTCAAGTCTGGGACGAAACTCGCAGTGAGCACGGAAACTGTCTGGGCAAGGCGTGCCCGACGTATGAAAGCTGTCTGTATTACCGCGCTCGCCGACGAGTTTGGAACGCTGATATTTTGGTCGTGAACCATGCCCTGTTTTTTGCCGATCTCGCTCTGCGACGTGAGGGAGCCAGTGTGCTGCCGGAATATGACGTCGTCGTTTTCGACGAAGCACATACGCTCGAACAGGTGGCCGCAGAACACATGGGACTTTCAGTCACCAATGGCCAGATTGAATACCTGCTCAACAAGATCTACAACGAGCGGACCCACAAAGGCCTGCTGATTAAGGCTCCCCTTTCTGATGTTGCGGCTCTTCGGGCTCAGCATCGGGCTGAGCAGCTGGTCGATCGCACCCGATTTCTTAGTCGAGATCTCTTCGATGCGTTACGCGAACATCAACAAAAATATGCATCGACAAATGGCCGCCTGCGCACGCCTGCAGATGTTCAGAATGATGTCAGCCCCGCCTTGAAAGAACTGGCGGCAATCTTGGTGATGCTAGGAAATTCGATCGATCGTGACGATGTTCGGATTGAGTATACTGCGGCCTCGGAGCGTTGTTCCGGATTAGCGAATTCGCTAAATTCTTGGCTGCAGCAAACGGATGTCGGGGCGGTCTACTGGATGGAGAAGAGTGGTCCTCAAGATCAACGTGTCCGTCTCGTGTCCGCTGCCGTGGATGTCGGACCTGTCTTGCGAGACCAATTATTTTCCAAAGTCAAAACCGCCATCCTGACAAGCGCCACACTGGCCGTCGGACGACAGAGCTTTGATTTCATTCGTCAGCGACTGGGTTTGACGAAATGCAACGAGTTGAAACTCGGTAGTCCTTTCGATTATCGGTCACAAATGAAGTTGGTTCTGCCGCAGAGCATGCCCGATCCGACGGAATCACCGAGTCAGTATCTTTCAGCCGTCTGTTCTCGCATCGAAGAGTATGTGGCTTTCACAAAAGGCCGTGCATTCGTGCTCTTCACCAGTTATCAAATGCTGCGAGAAGTCGCGCGTCGCATGACTCCGTGGTTTGTGTCTCACAACTATGGACTCTATGTCCAAGGGGAAGAGATGCCACGATCACTGATGCTCGAACGATTTCGAACGGATCCCGCCGGAGTTCTTTTTGGCGCGGATAGCTTCTGGCAGGGAGTGGATGTTCCCGGTGAGGCCCTGCAAAATGTGATCATTACGAAACTCCCGTTTGGGGTGCCCGATCAACCGTTGTTGGAAGCGAGGATCGAGGCGATTCGTGCCGACGGCGGCCAACCCTTCATGGATTATCAACTTCCAGAGGCCATCATCAAACTCAAACAAGGTGTCGGCCGATTGATTCGAACACGCACAGACTCTGGGCTGGTGGCGATTCTTGATCCTCGAATTCGCACCAAACGTTATGGACAACTGTTCCTCGACAGCCTGCCAAATGCCGAAATTGTAGAGACTCCCGAATGTGGAACAGGTTCTGCCTAACGAAGGATATTTCACACACATGCCATCGCCCCTGGCGATTCCGAATCCGCTATGGCACAGTCTTTCGCTGAGGAAATGCGGCGTGCCCGAACGGCGTTCTTGACGCCGCGATCTCATGTCTGCCCCGAAAGAATCGATTGGAAAATGACGCGGGAGGCAGTCAACGTCCCTCGATCCTCCCGCAGATCAGGAGGGGCGATCCGTTAGCGGACATTGACCTTAAATGTCACAACTCCACCGGTGTTCGGCGGCAGTGGCTCAGCAAGTTCCCAGATCAAAACAACACTTCCTTCCCCATTGTCTTCGACGACCAATTGGCCTTTGTGAGTACACGTCGCACTGTCCTCGAGATACGACAAACGCGGCGTCAGGTTATCGACGATGCGCACACCATGAACCGGATTTCGGCCGAGGTTATCAAACCGAAGAGTGAATTCAATGACGTCCCCCGGTGCGGCGGTATTCTTGTCCGCAAGTTTGACGATGCGCAGATGACCCGGCTCGTCCGATTTTTTGTCATCGATGCCCACAATGGTCGCGGCATGAGCTTCATAGACTCCCGCCATCGCGGAATCCAACTTTGCCGCGATGATCGGGTATTCTGCATGTGACCAAGCCAGCCCAGCTTGAATTCCGAAGCGGAGACGCGCGGCATCCGAATGCCGAGCCGCACCGATCTGAACAAATGACAGGTCCTGATAGATATTCAACAATTTGTCATGCACGGCGAGTCGCTTGGTTTCGGACACATCATCGTGCAATTGCTCGCTTTCTAAGCCGCCCGCTCGTGATCGAACCAAAATCCGTTCGGACATCTCCTTCTTCATGTGCATCGCCGGCCTCAAGCGAGTACGCATTAAATTGGAACCTGAGGAATGATCAACATCCGCGATCTTGTGCAGATTCGAATCCTCATGCGGACCACTCACCGTTCGCACTGAGGAAAAACGGGGCGCGTAGACACAGACGCGATTGGATGGCGAGATCCGACTCTTCCCTTTGTGATCGGTGAACTCGGCAATGGTATCTTCCGTGTCGAGGCCGAATCGAACGTACTTGTCGTAGTGGACTGGCGAATCCCTGTCGCCACCATCGCACAGATATTCATCGGGGAAATTTTCCAGTAGGACCGTGCTTTCACACTGAGATCCCAGCATTCCTGCGGCAAACGGATTCGTCGATGGGGCCGCCCAACGCGGTTCAGGGGAACATTGATCAATGGTAAATGGCTCGCCAGCAACGGCCGTATCAGCGGCCGATGTCTCATAAGACACCGTTTGGACCGGGCCCTCGAGTTTTGACGTTTCCGAATCGCCTCGATCCCTGTGCGCGATTGGTCGTTGTTGTTGGTCGCTCTTTCTACGCGTTAAACGGACGACACCGATCTCGTCCGTCAGATGTTGTTCCAAATCGGGAGCAGCGGCACCATTTGTTGCGATGGCATCTATTTCAGGCGTGATCGTATGAAAAGCATCATTGTTTGAAGAATTCAAGTGGGTCGCGGAACGGGAATTCACGCAGGCGCAGCAGGCCAATGACACGACAGCAATTGTCACCGTTCGGGCGATGGCATTCAGGGTGTTTGTTGCGTGTTTCATCAGAGTCCTCAAACCGTTTCTGTGACGGGTGATCTATTGGCCGGATTGGCGATGCGAGATCGGATTCATGACCGTCTGTTTCGACATCGTTGATGGGGGCCTGGCAGCAATCCGAAGCGGACCTCCGGGCCCAAAAAAGTACGGATCAGGACGGAGTGGATCTGGAGTACGACCACCGATGCGAACGATCGCCATCGGACGTCCCAACGCATCGGCTTCGGCTAAAGCGTTGTGGGACGGTTCAACCGTCAAAATCCGTTGTTCACCGGTCAGAATCGATTTTGGAACTCGCTGAGGTTGCTCGAGGTACACAACTTTGGTGACCAATTGACCGTTGGCAGCCCACTCCAGCTCATCCACAGTCAACTCAAAATCAATGGGGAAATCTTCTTCTCGGCCTGCGGGTGGGTGCAGGCGGTCGATTAACTCGATAGTTGGATAAAATTCAACCCCCGGAAAGTCTTCGAGGCCCCGAACTCTGAGTCGATAGATGTTTCCCACAATTAATCCGACCTGAGCGGGTAATCCGAGTTCGACGGGACGATTCGCGGCTTCGTAGATGGTGACTTGCCCGGTGGAGGGCAAGCGGATTTGCACGGGTTGAAACTGTCGTGGCAATCCGCGGCCAACGTTCGCTGCCCATTGAGCTGCGGTGCCAGGCGGATTCATTTGGTTCAGAGGAAATTGCCGTCCGTCCACGGGCGGATACTGCTGTGCTGTGACGCAGTTCTGATGAGTCAAGACAGCCAACACAAGGAGCGGCACGGTGATGATTGGCATGGTCCGAATCACGATGCGTCGTCCTCAAAAGTCGGGGAATAAGAAGACATGGATTTGTCAGATTTCCGTCATAAAATCGCAGGCAAGACCCTGTCGGACACCAGTTGAGCGAACTGACGATCGGAGCACTTGGTCCCCAACAGTTGTCATGGGAATTTGGCCCGGCTGACGTTTATCAACCGGGCCAAATTTTGTTCTCATGTTCCGAGCAGTCCCCAAAATTTTTACCGCTGCCCGTCATTCCAAGCCGGATTCGACAATTCACCCGGCGAGTAGATCGGATGCTTTTCGGTGTATTCAATGTATTTCACCGGTTCAGGCAGACTCAATCCGGGTTCGTGCTTTACATCGATCAGCATGTGATCGACGGGTTTTGGCAGATTCATACTGGTTCGATTACGAACGGTATGCGATTTCAATCCTGCTGGCCCACCGTAGGGGAGGTGCGTTGGCCCCGGCAAACCAATCGGAGTCCCCGTGATGGGCATTCCCCATGCTTGCATATTCATTCCCGAAATCGGCTGACCTGGGAGGCCTGCTCCTGCAACCATCATCGCGTTGGGAATCCCGGGCGCCCCCGACCCCGCCGGACCGATCGGCAATGGCGGAAGCAGTTGGCCGTTGTCACCATCGACGGAGTAATGCCCGGTCTGCTCTAAGCCATCCGCTGCACGACCAACGATCGATTTGCCGCCAGGTTGTCCGGGCATTTCCATATCCATGTTGCCGATGCGTAGGACAGCCATGATCGTGCCTCGCTTGTCAGCCTCTTGAACCGGATCGACTCCGGGGTCAAGCCGTGTGGAAACGAGTGTTTCGACGTTAGCAATGGCCAGCTCCTGATATTTGGCATCCGGTAGATAAATGACTTTCGTCACAAAGTTGTTGCTTTCAATCTGATCGAGATCCTCCTCCGTCATCTGCAGCGGCACGCTATTGTGTGCCAGATAGGCTTCTGTATTTGGATGCCCTGCAAAAACCATCAATGTCGGATAAAGAACCAGTCCCTCACGACCTGGGACATTAGCGACTTTCAGGCGATAGGTGGCACCTTGGAAGAAGTTGTATCGTGCGGGAGTCACCAGCTGATTCTCGGCGTAACCACCCGGAATCTGCCATCCAATGTGCATCCCGTCCGGTCCCACAAACCGGACCTGTGTGGTTTGTGGCGGATACGGTCTCATCCCACCCGGTCCACCCGGTCCGCCGGGTCCACAAGGCATTCCACCAGGGCCCGGCATCATGCCGCCGGGTCCACCGGGCACCATACCAGCCATCACTCCAGGACCTGGTCCGTCAACCATCGGTCCGGGTCGCTGCATCATTGCGGCGGGGGGAGCGTGGTACTCACCCTTTCCGGTGTGTTGACTTCCATCCATGGCGCAGCCGACGCACACGACAACGACCGTTCCCAACGCTAAAAAATAACACTTCATCGCGACCCCTTCCGGTAACAGGCTCCGCGACTCCACGCGTTGTGCGATGACGAACACTCGCCATCCCTCATCATCGCGTTTGAATCGGCCGTCCTTGCCGAATTCCGCATGCCCAGAACACGTACCACGAATCTCCATCGACTGGCCTGTTGGCTTCCGGCTAGACTACAATCCCGCATTACGGCTCCGCACTTACGGAAATTCTTAAGGGAAGCATTCTTGTTCGGATTGGCAACACTTCAGTCTCTTCTCTTTTCGGAAGGAAACTCATTGCATCTTTGGCAAATCCGTTATATTCCGATCCGTAGGCAAAAGTTCATCAGAATCTCGCTGCAACAGGGGCTAATGCTGCTGCTCGGGGTTTGGGTCGGACAGGGCATTCCTGTTTCGTCGAGCGAAGCGAATGATCAAAATTCGCCAGTGACCTCCCCCACCTCGGCGATCACGACAACACAGTCATTGAAGACACGAGACCAAGCGGCGGCAGAGTTTGTGGCTCGGATGCATGCGGCACTTCGCAGCCATTCGTCGGTGACTGCCGATATTGAGCAAACGGTTTCCATCGCGGAGCAACGGTTTACTCTCACAGGACGATATCTCGCGGCAGGCCCCAAATTGAGACTGGAATTTGCCGTGAAACCGAATCAGGGTCCCGAAGGATCCTTGATCGAAGTCTGCGACGGTGAGGAACTCTGGAGTCAGATCAACCTCGGAAAAACCAAGCGAGTGACCCGCCGCGATATTCATCAAATCAAGACCGCCATCGCCGCCATGAAGTCCGTTCCCGATTCGGTATTAGTCGCCGAGCTTGGACTCGGTGGATTGACGGCATTGTTCGCGTCACTGGAGCGGACGATGGCGTTTAATGTGATTAAAGAAGATGTGGTTCGGGATCGTCCCCGCACGGTGGTTCAGGGCCATTGGAAGAGCGATTTTGTCAGTCAGTGGAAACGCAAACCGAACGAACCCCTGCCCGCCTACGTTCCGGATGTTGTGCGCATCATCGCCGATTCAAATACTCTTTTTCCAGACCGCATCATTTATCTCAAAAAACAAACGGAAAAAAGTCAGAAAGGCTATCGAGCCTTAGTGAGTCTGCAGTTCACAAACGTTGAAATTGGCGAGATGATCGACGAACGGGAGTTCACGTATTTGCCGCCGGAGGATATTGTACCGGATGATATCACACGGCATTATCTCGAAATGCTCACCAAGAGCGACGCAGAGACTGTGGATTCGGTGTCTGCAAAACCACTCCCCCGTTGATTCTGACGACTGGTCAACAACGGTACCTCGAATTTCTTTGCTGAAGGTCCCGCATGTCACAACCATACGACGCTATCCTGATCGTCTCATTCGGTGGTCCGGAACATCGTGATGACGTTATTCCCTTTCTCGAAAATGTACTTCGGGGAAAGCCTGTTCCACGTGAGCGACTACTCGAAGTGGCCGAGCATTACTATCACTTTGAGGGGGTCAGTCCGATTAACGGGCAAGTCCGAGAGTTTATTTCTGCGCTCCGCGGCGAACTGGATCGAGGGGGAGTCGATCTGCCCCTCTATTGGGGGAATCGAAATTGGCATCCGATGTTGTCGGACACAATTCAAACAATGACGCAGGACGGACGTAAACGGGTTCTTGCATTTTTCACCTCGGCGTACAGTTCCTATTCCGGATGTCGTCAATATCGAGAAAACGTGACAGACGCGTGTGCGGCTGTTGGTCCGAACGCCCCGACGATCGACAAGATTCGAGTGTTCTACAATCACCCTAATTTTGTGGCGGCGAATGTCGAAAGAATCCGTGCGGCTCGAGACAAAATTCCCGAATCATTGCGGCCCCTGATGCGACTCGCTTTTACGGCTCACAGCATTCCTTTGAGCATGGCCAATAATTGCAACTATGCTACTCAACTGCAGGAAACATGCTCGTTGATTGCTCAGGAGCTGGACCTCCGTCCTGAACAATGGAGTCTCGTGTATCAAAGTCGGAGTGGTCGTCCTACCGATCCGTGGTTGGAACCGAGTGTTGTTGATCACGTGCGGACACTCGGTGAACAGGGTATTCAATCGCTGGTCATCGCGCCCGTTGGATTTGTCTCGGACCATATGGAAATCCTGTTTGACCTTGATGAAGAAGCTCAGGCGGCTTGTTCCGAACAGGGAATCACCATGTCTCGGGCACACACCGTAGGAACACACCCGCTCTATGTCAGCATGGTTCGCGAGTTAATTCAGGAACGGCTTAACCCCGCCTCTGAACGTCGAGCCATCGGCATTCGTGGTCCGAGTCATGATGTTTGTCCGCAGGACTGCTGTCTCTATCCGATTCAAGGGCGTCCGAGCCCTGGGAAAGAGAGACCTTCGCAAGAGACCGTGAATCGTCGAACGTGATCCGATGTGAATTCCCCAGCAGGCGAACCGCAGTGCTTCATGACCCGTTAACAAGTCAACTGCGCAGGTGTTTTTGATCCGTCGTTTCATCCTCTCCGGAGGTTGATGCCAAGTTTGCCGGGTGTGTTAAGGGATTAATTACAGGACCGGCGAGAACATGCGACAGACATTTTCACGGAGTCTGGCAATCATCGAACGCTGGGCCCACTCGAGGGGAATAATTCGGCGGGCATTGAGTAGATCTCGATCAAAGTCATGGTCCAGTTGTTCCGCCAGTCCGACGTCATATAAGACGACTCCCACTTCAAAGTTCAGACATAAGCTTCGCGAGTCACAATTCGGCGTTCCGACCAGTGACCAGCAACCATCAATCGTCAGGGTTTTGGAGTGTAACTGACCGGCTTGGTATTCGTAGATTTCCACTCCGGCTCGGAGAAGTGAATCGTAATACGAACGACCGGCATTGAGCGTCGCCCAGTAGGTTCTGGATCCGGACAACAAAATGCGAGTTGTCACGCCGCGCAACGCGGCACTTTCCAGGGCACTGACGAGTGGCGAAGTCGGAACGAAATAGGATGTTGCGAGGGTGATATGGTTTTTGGCACGATTGATCGCTGCGAATATCAGCAAATGAAAGACCTCGTCCTCATTGTCCGGTCCTCCTGCCAAAACTTGAGCTAGGACATGACCGTTTTCGACGGGCGTTCGAAAGGAGTCGACCGGCAGATCTTCGCCAGTGGCATAATGCCAGTCGATCGCAAAAACCTCTTGTAACTGAATTACGGAGGGCCCTCGTAAGGAGAGGTGAGTGTCTCGCCATTCGCCAAAAAACGGATCCCTTCCGAGATACTCGTCTCCCACATTCATTCCGCCCGTGAACCCGACCTGACCATCGACAATCACGATTTTGCGATGACTGCGAAGGTTGATCGACCAGCGTTCTCGAAGCGACTGCCCGGGAACAAATGTGGCCACGCGAACACCTGCGTCGCGCATGGCCTGTAAAAATTGATGAGTCAATCGAGAAGAGCCAATCGCGTCGTAAAGAAAACGGACTTGCACGCCTTGCTTGGCTTTCGCAATCAATCGGTTGCGCAGCTCCGTCCCCAATCGATCCGGTTGCCAGATGTAGTATTCGAGGTGAATCGACGAGCGTGCGGAGTCGATTGCTGCGGCGATCTCTTCAAACGTGAGACGTGCATTGGTTAAGAGTTGCACGCGATTGCCGACAGTCGCCCGAGTCCCCGCAACCCGCTCTGCCAACTGCCACAATTCGCGTTGAGTCTCATTCAGTCGGCTTTCCGACAAATGATGGTGTCCGGCCAACTGGGGAACCGAGCGACTCACATTCCGGATCGCAGCCAAGCGACTTTCGACCCGTCGCCCCACCCGGTTAATTCCGAAAACAAGAAACAGGAACGCACCCAGATAAGGCATCGTCACGATGGCCATGACCCACGCAACGGTCGCTACCGACTCACGTTTTCTTGTTAGCAAAACGACGGGGAGCAGCCACAACGTCAGCAGATATCCTAAGACAGAAAGAACCGCCAGCAGAGTTTGCATGAGAGAACGATATCAAATCTTAGAGCCGTCATCGCACCACCGACCCCACGCCCGCATCACTCGGCATGGCTCGAACAGAACGATGATACTGGTCACAAATAGTTATTGTTATTGTCGTCGCCCCGCTGAAAATTTCGCCAATGATCGCGGTCTCGGACTTCGCGACGAACGCAAGCCGAGGCGATATTCACGATTGGCTCTATTGGCGATTAACAGATGCCCGTTGACCGTCAAATTCCATCGGATCACACAAAACTATAACAAGACGTTGTGTGGTCGGCGCTGAGGTTTCTCAAGTTTGTGTGAGCTAGCCTCGAACCGACAAGAATCGTCCGTTCGAAAATCCCGAGCAAAGTCGATTCCTGAAAATACAAGCGTCCGACTCTGTGGAGTTCCTGAATAACGCAATCCAAGATTCGATTTGTCAACAAACTGTTTTTCGACTGGGTTGGACGCACGACCTTTTCACGAGTCGACGAAGATCCCCTTCTGTTCCCAGAAGAATGACCTCGAACGACAGATCCCCGTCTGGAGTTCACTCAAGGCTCGTCTTTAGGGCCTCACAAAAAAACAGCCCTTGGGTCCGTTGCGCCGCTGCGAACGATTTCAACGATTGTCGATCAGGCAATGGGAGAGGGTCTATAAAACCTCAGGCAGTGGTTCGTTTCCCGGTTCGACGAGGTATTGCGGCACACCCGCTTGGTCGAAAATACGGATGTTCTGAGTGTCGATGCCCGCGCACTTGTAGAGCGTCGCAAAAATTTCCTGAAATGTCACGGGCCTGGTTTGCGGTTTTTCGCCATTTTTGTTGGTGGAACCGACCGTTTGGCCGGTTCTCATTCCGCCACCTGCGAGGACCGCCGTATTTGCTTGCGGCCAGTGGTCACGACTGTTCATACCGTTAATCTTCGGTGTCCTGCCAAACTCACCCCAGACAACGATGGAGACATCGCGGTCGAGACCTCGCTCGTGGAGATCCGTGACGAGTGCCGAAAGTCCCTGGTCCAGCAGCGGACATTCTTCGCGACATTGGGGATAATTCAACCCGTCTGGACCATGCCAGTCCCAGCGACTGTAGTTCATCGAGATAAATCGAGCACCAGCCTCGACGAGGCGTCGCGCCAGACACAGATTCTCAATCATCGGTGGAGCACCGTCCCGTTGAAACTGTGTGTTGCTCCGGCCGTAACGGGCAAGGATCTTCGGGTCTTCTTGGGAGAGATCCAGAGCGTCCACCAGTTTCGACGTGGTGAGAATTCCCAAGGCCTGCTCGGCATAGACATCGAGTTTGGTCATCATCCCCTGCTGATCGGCATCACGGCGAAAACGGTCGAGAGACTGACGAAGTTTTGTCCGGTCGTGGAGTTTGTCAAGTGTCACTCCCTGCAGCAGCATGTTCGGGTTCGTGCTGCGAGCTTCGCGGCCGAGAACATTGAAAGGGGTATGAGCCACTCCCAAAAATCCGCCGTCGCCGGTTGCCCCCCAGCGTCGTTCGCCGGTCGGGTACATCAACGCCACATTGGCGGGCACGGCTGAATTGACCGGGCCTAATGCATGCGAAACCCAAGCCCCAGCCTGAGGCCACCCACCGGGGGGAGTTCGCCCGCCCCGGTGGCGGCCGGTCATACACTGATACGCATCGTGATCGTTTGCCGAATCCGCCAGCGATCGGATCAGGACAAACTTGTCCATCATCTGCGCCATTCGCGGAAACATCTCGCTGACACTAATTCCCGGTACGTTTGTCTGGATCGTCTGAAACTCACCCCGAATCTCAGCTGGAGCGTTTGGCTTGGGATCCCACATGTCGATGTGCGGCGGCCCACCCGGCAAATAAATGTTGATGATCGCCTTATGAGATGACGAACGCCCCTGCTCTGCCCACAATGCGTCGCCAAGCCCGATCCCGCCCAGAGCCATCCCGCCAATCGTCAGAAAGTCACGTCGAGAGATTCCGTCGCAGAAACCTTGCTCCCTCAGGCGGGTGGGGCCGAGAACGGTTAGCATGGCCAATTCCTTCGAGTCAATCGATATCAGGCGGGATAATAAGGCATTTCAAAAGTACGAAGCAATCCTCAAATTTGATCGGAGTGACCGTCCAGCGTCAATGCTCAATAAAAATGATTTGCCCGGATGTCACCACAAGAAGCAGTCGCCCGATGGCAGAATCAGGAGACACGGTCTACACCAGCGACGGAACGCGTGTCCGTCCCTCTTCCGTTATCTCGCGGATCCCAATCGCCGTTGCTGTTGCGGACATTCCTTGACCTTCCGCCTGATCAGCGAGGAATCGGCCGTTTCCCGTATTCGTCAAACGTTTCCCGTGTTCGTGAAATACGGACTCTGAGTTGCGGCACTAGCCGAAAAAAAAGGCGACGGCTAAAGTGATGGCGGTCTGGCCGAACGATGACCGTTTGTGGTGGACTCGTTGGACGCCGCTGGACATCGGATCTGAGTAAAAAAGGAGATTTTCATGCAACCGAAAACGAGCGAACAGCGAATGGTATGGCTTGGGATGGGACTGGCCGCGGGATTATGTCTCGCCTACTTCTGGCCTCATGAATTGGCCCAGGCGGTTGCGACTGACCGAGCGGACCGATTTGCAATTTGTACGGTTGAGGTCGGAACCGGCAATCCTGATGCGGTCTTCGTTTTGGATTTTCTCACCGGTCGCTTACTCGGTGCCATGCTGAGTCAACAAACGGGATTATTCACGAACTTTTGGGCTCGAAATATTGCGTCCGATTTCCAGATTCAAGGAGAATCGGCTTCCAAAGCCAAGTATGTGATCATCCCCGGCAATGCTGGCTTGAATAGTTTCAGCGGAGCAACGACCGCCCAAGGCGTGATCTACATTGGTGAATTGACTTCAGGGAAGATTGCCGCTTATCGTTTCCCCTTCAGGATATCGAAACAGGCATTACCCGTTCACGAAATGGTTCAAAGCGCCTTTTTTTCGTTTCGGGAAGAGACACGCGACTAACTCCGTCGAAACCATTCCCCAGAGAGAGAGCCAAAACGACAATCAAACAACGGTTGCGCGGCCATCTTTGGCCATGGTATTGCAATAGCCCTTGCGATCACTCCGACCTTTGATGACCGTCCCGTGTGTGGCATTGTGGTTTCCAAGATTCTGGAAGGAATCGATTTGATCCGTGATCGACCGGGCAGACTCCCTCTCAAGCGATCCGGCGCGATGTCTTCCGGCGATTTGGCAAATTTTTCTGACCCGGGCGTTCCTCAGATCGCAACAGAACCCCGTCGATGAACATCTGAAAATCACGTCAACGACTTCGTAGACCATCAGGAAAACAACAATGAAATGTCGGGACATCGTGTTGATGGTGGCCTTGATCTCGCTGGTCGGATGTAATTCGGGGCCAGCAACGAATGGAAATATTGCCATTCCCAAGGCGCCTGCACTCACCGGGACGGAGACGTCTGCAGAGGGAACGGATACGTACCGAGTCGAGTTCCAAACGACGGCCGGCGACTTTGTTGTCGAGGTTCATCCAGACTGGGCGCCCCGAGGTGCCGAACGTTTCCGAGAATTGGTTCAGGCCGACTTCCTAGCGGACTGCCGTTTCTTCCGTGTCATCAAGAATTTCATGGTCCAGTTCGGAATCCACGGCGATCCCACCGTGTCCACAGTCTGGAAAGAGAAAACCATTATGGACGATCCCGTCAAAAAATCGAATAAACGAGGCTATGTCACGTTCGCCACATCAGGTCCTGATTCCCGCACGAGCCAAATCTTCATCAATTACAAGGACAACCGGCAATTGGACGACAACGGTTTTTCTCCGATTGGACAGGTGATCTCGGGGATGGATGTCGTTGACAACTTGAACGACAACTACGGAGGTACACCGTCAGATTTCCAGCCTCAAATTCAAGATCAAGGCAACGCATTCCTTGACGCCAAGTTTCCGGGATTGGATTTCATCAAGACGGCCAAGATCATCGAACCTTAGCCCCGCTTGATTTCACGACGTTGATCGGCTAATTCCGGACGGGATTCCTCGCTCGGGAGTGTTGGCCTGAAAAAGACAGACAACGAATACGCGGCCCCCCCAAATCGTGTGTCCCTTGTGCGGAAAGAAATTGTGTATGAAAGTCGGAGTCATTGTCGCCACCTACAACACACCGGAATGGCTTGCAAAAGTTTTTTTTGGCTACGAGCAGCAGACGGATTTAGATTTCCATTTGATTGTCGCCGACGATGGATCGGGTGTGGAGACGGCCCAGGTGATCGAACGCTTCCGTCAACGAGGGCGGCTCTCCCTACAACATGTCTGGCAGCAAGATTCCGGCTTTCGTAAGTGTGGTATTCTGAATCGGGCAATCGCCTCTTGCGACTGCGACTACCTGATCTTCACCGATGGAGACTGTATTCCTCGACGCGATTTTGTGGCGGTTCACAAACGCCGAGCGAAGCCGAAATATTTTCTCGCGGGCTCTTGTCAGAGGCTCACCCTGCCGATCAGCCAGGCCATCACGGAACAGGATATCGCTAGTGGACGGGCATTTGATGGTTGTTGGTTGCTGTCTCAAGGATTGCCTCTCAGCACCAAGCATCTGCGGCTGTTCATGGGCCGTTGGGTCGCCGAAGTCTTGAACCGCATCACGACCACGAAGGGATCGTTTTCTGGCGGAAACAGCTCCGCTTGGCGAGCGGATATTGAACGGATCAATGGGTTTGACGAGCGTATGGGACACGGTGGCGAGGATGCAGAACTCGGGTATCGTTTGATCCATAGCGGAACTCGTCCGATTCAGATTCGCCACTCCGCCATCGTTGTTCATCTCGAGCATGAGCGGAACTATATTGACCCGGAATCCCGCGCGAGGAATCTGCAAATTCGGACGAAGACGGTCCGGAGCCGAGTGGCGTGGACGTCGTTTGGAATTCAGAAGAACCCGTGCTCCATCGACTCGGTACGACCGTTCGACGTAAAATATCCGACAGACGGACATTCCTAACGGCACGGGCAATCGTCGTTTTGCAGCAAGAAATACCGAGCCATACGGGGCTTCAACGGTGATTCGAATAAGGAGGCTGGTCCGATGAGTTCGTGGCGACTTTCGCTGAGAGAGCATTTTTACAGAATGGCTGCGACTGGCTGGATCTCTCGCAGACTTTTTCTGCCCGAAATACCGGACTGGAAAACATTACCGGCGAAGTCGGATCATCTGCACTTAGAAATCGTCAGCCACTGTTGGAATTATTCGCATCTGCAGGCGTACCAGCTGAGCTCTCTGGTCCTCTTCCCGCCCTCAAAAATTTCTGTCCAGCTGACAGTGTTTTACAGCGTTGAAGACGTGAAGACCGTGGAATTGCTTAACTTTTTTGGTCAGCATTCTCCGCCCAATGTCACGTGGAAGTGGTGGCCACTGGAACGAACAAGTTTGTTTCGCCGCGGAATCGGTCGTAATTTGGCCGCCCGAGCGACTGCGGCGGACTGGATCTGGTTCACGGACTGCGACCAGTTGTTTCATCGCGGCTGTCTCGATTCACTTGCGGATCAACTGAGTGGTCGCAACGATCCGCTGGTCTTCCCCACTCAGGTCAGTTGTACCGCACTCCTCGATGGGGACGACGAACTGTTGCAGGCCGGTTCACAGGGACCGGCTGTTGTTCAAATCGACCCCGAACGCTTCAAGTCGGTCTCCCATGAAAAGGCGATTGGAGCATTGCAAATCGCTCACGGTGATGTCGCGCGTCGTGTGGGGTATTGTGATTGCATTCCCCATTATCAGACGCCCGTTCGTCACTGGCAGAAGACGTTTGAAGATCGAGCGTTTCGCTGGCTGATCGGGTCTCAAGGGACTCCGATCAATGTTCCCGGGCTGTTTCGTATTGAACACATTCAGAAGGGACGTTACGAATCGAATGCAAAATCAGCGTGGTTGCGAAAAGCGTTGCGACGCATCCGCGGTCGCTGACCGTCCCCGTCGCGGGGTTCTTTGAATCCCGCATTTCGCAAGACGGAAAACGTTTACGGTCTTTCCCGTGTGCACAGGTCTAACGCGACAAATCCGAGCCGTCGGAATTTGAGATCTCGACGAATGCACCGCGGTTCAGCGGTGCAACAATTTGAAGGTTTGTCTCGGACCACTTCGGGGTATTTTTTAAGTCGTGCACCAATTGATTGGCTTCCGAGAGATTTGGAAAAAAGGCGGCGATCGTTGGCCCCCAAGACGTCTGAGCGACTCCTTGGATTCCCCGTCGGCGGAGGTGGTCGACAAGTGATTCCATGGTTTTATGGGCAAACGTTCCGCCCTGAGCCGGTTCAAAAAAACGGCCGACTCTGCTGCCGTACTCGTACGTCGCGGAGCTGAATTGCGAAAAATTGCAGTCCACCAGCGCGGGCAACCAATCCATCAGAACGATGCGACACAACTCGCCAGTCATAGAAAGGGACATGGCGGGTAATGCGTCAAACGCTTGCTGTTCGCTGAGTCCGCACAATCCGGTAGAAGCGCCCGGAGACGCGAGCACAATTCGCCACTCCGATGGAAATTCGTGACGCGTAACCAACACACCCAGTTGACCAGGTCCCCCGGATCGGCCGCCATCCACCAAACAACCACCCTGAGCAAAACCGTACATTCCGATCGCAGAACGCATCCCGCGTCCAGCGCGCTGGGCCAGCGTCTCGATAGCCACATTAGGCTCCCCCGATAACTGACTCAAAATGCTCGCCACCGCCAGTCCCAATTGAGTTCCGGACCCGAAACCACAGTGAGCAGGGATCGTTTCGTGAACGTTGATCTCGCAGGGGCCGGCGTCGGTTCCGAATGGCATTGAATCTCGAACGTGGCAGACAAACTGGCTGATGCGCACGGCCGTGCTTTCTTCACTCACAACGGAGTCGA
>Ga0315284_10002577_pt1 | contig 25901 bp, 25 predicted proteins | sample YL17G09_16_MG_FD_203696 | JGI IMG/M metagenome (GOLD analysis project Ga0315284, IMG submission 203696) | Sediment microbial communities from Yellowstone Lake, YNP, Wyoming, USA - YL17G09_16 | ecosystem: Environmental > Aquatic > Freshwater > Lake > Sediment | place: USA: Wyoming | collected...
TATCTAGGCATCCGAATAGATTACGGCATCGTCCGGCAGGCTCACATTTTCGGCGGCAAGCAGCAGCGATGTCGCGACCATACGGACGGAAACCGCGGCCGTCTTTTCTTGCTCAACGCTGAGAGAAATGTCGATGTTAAGAGGGATCCCGGTCTCGGCGTCAAAACACTGCGTTGAAACCATGTCCTTCACGCCCGAAACTGAACCGACGGGTAAAGACAAATTTTCGGCCATCCGCACAATGTCGTATTTGGAAACCACACAATCGGCCTGCCTGCCCATGATTGTGCGCGTTCCGGCAGAGGTAAAATTGATAAACCCTGTTTTAGAAAACTCGTAAAGCTGTAATGCCTGGTCGACCGGCGAAGCCACCCCTATCTCATCGACACGCTGGCAGACCATGCCGCTAAGGCTGGGGGTGCACATGAACGTGCCGTTCGGCAGTATGTACATGTCCGATACGGTAACGGAGTTGTTTATCTGGGCACGATATAGCATCCTATCGCCCGTCGGGCTATGGACAAGCCGCATAGTACCTTGCACGTCAAGGCTTTCGGAACCCATCGTGACCAAATTACTTATATTATAGGACAGATCGTACTGCGCTATGGCGCGAAGCTTCGCAGCGGAAGAGTTCAATACGCCGGTCGCATCACCGGTCGTGACATTGGAAAAGAACGCCATTACGGCAATGACAAGCAGGACGATAGCTGCAATGAAAAGGAATATTTTCGGATTCATAGCTTAAACTATGTAATCGCAGATTCAAAAAAGAATCGGTACAGCTTACTTAGACGACTTCGCGTGCTGCCAGATCATCTCAAAGACCGGCTCCATGAGCCTTGATGCGGCATGTGCGGACTGTGTCCAAAATGCTACATCCTGGGTCGGGTGAGTCTTCGTGTCGTCCGTCAAGCCCATCAGGACTTCCGCGCCGTCGACGATAGCGAAACGTCCGTACATCTTTTCGATGTGCTCGACCGATTCGATATCGCGTATCTGCGCGTATTTGGCAAGCATGCGAACTACATCGCTCGTTTCCTTACCCAGCGGTGCGATGATCCTCACGGTCACGCCCGCGTCCGCCGCTTTCTTAAGAAGCGCCACGTGGTTCTCCGCAAGCTCTGCGAGACCTGAATCGGTCGTAACAAGCTTTATGGATTTCTTTGCATTCCTGAACATAGTTTCAAGCTGTTGCAAATATGCATATCGACCTTTCAACGCACCCGTCATGTCTTCGGGCTGGATCACCTTCAACGAATCCTTGTGCAGCTTTTCCAGCTCCTTGACAATATCGGACTTGCGAATGCGATCGATCTTTTCGGAAAGCTCCTTAGCCTCATCGGCGACCTTTCTCTTCGCGCGTTCGAACGCTTCGACGGGTGGAACGGCGACGTATTTCATCGGCTTACCGGGCTGGAGTATGACAAAACCCCATTCGGCAAGCGACTGTAGAACATCATAACAACGAGAACGAGGAACACTTGATATATCGGAAAGCTCACCTGCTGTACTCGCCCCGCGAGAAAGCAGAGCAGCCCACAAATTTCTCTGATATTTGTTCAAACCTATTGCCTTCAACGCATCCATCGTTTTCGAAGTTGCAAGCACATCAACACCCCAAAATCTTATTTTTTTGTCACTATCGCGACGAAACTATACTTGAACGGTAATCTTTAAAAGGATGTCTTCCTCTCGTTTTGCGTTTTCCGCTCTGTTTTTCTCATTTGCGCAAAAATCGAAACGCTTTTTCCTTCCGGCATCACCGTTTCAGTACCTTTATTAGAGTGAAAAGCCTTATAAAGCATTTTCGTCCCTTGGCAGTGACTAAAATTTGACAAATAGGTTAAACCTTTGTCTGAAGCCTAGAACCAGCCGCCTTTCTGCTGCTTTGCTTCCCGCTGCTCCACCTTGGCGGCTATGCGGAGTATCTCCTCTTTGTACTTCGGAAGGTGTTTTCTCTCGTTTGGAATGCCGACGGAATTGCCCACGCCGATGATAAGCACGGAACTTCCGGGTTTTGCGCGTCGGACTGCACGCTTTACCGCCTCTATTGCAACGGGCGTGCTCTCCAACACTTCTTTTTTCATCGGTATTATGGCTTCTTCCATCCCGACCTTGACAACGATGGAATCGATCGGTTTTTTCTTCGGCAACAAAGCATTCTCAATTACGTCGCGCTGCGCAACGCCGCCCATCGCGAAACCGACGCCTTCGGCGACGCCGCCCGATCTCTCGCCCTCGAGCTTCTGAGCGGCGTCAATTGTGACGACACGCTCGATATTATGATGCGCCATTATCTTTTCAATCGCCTCATCTACGCGTCCGAGATGAGGGTCCGGCCCGGAGGCTCTGATGACAAAACACCTACGACCCTCTATGGTCGTTTGGCCCATGACCATGTCTTCGGCGATCGGCTTCACCTTATCGACAAGCTCTGCCGCGATCAGCGGACCGATAGAATCGCCAACAGCCCAACTGTGCAAGAACGCCTGCGTACCCTTGAACTCGCCTTCTGCTATTTTCTCGATCATGGGCATCTGCATCTGTATGATCATCGCGATCTGAAGGTTCTTGTATTTCTTTGCCGTTTCAACGTAATGGCGTACAATCTTGGCCAATTGCCTGACGCCTAGAGCGGCACGCAACCCGTAGTTTATCTGCTGTCGCTCTTTCACGGATTTCTTTGATGCAACCGTCGAAACGAAATCTTCAAACCTATGCTCGGTCTGGCGTATGACCTGATCAAGCTTCCTCACTATGCCGTACGGATCCAGCGCACTAGGCTCTATCACGAAAAACTCAGTAAACTGGTCGACCGACTTTTTGACCGATCGCTCGCCGATCTTGCTAGCGACCATCGAATTCGCCCGCTCAGACATCGCTTCCAAGCGGCGCGCGCCGGCCTCTATCTTCCATATTATCTGTGACAAAGTCAAACGCGGATAGAACATGATGAATACGAAAAATACGACGAACCATATCAGTGTTCCACTGATATCGGACTCGCTCAGAAGCATCATAATTACACTAAACCTATCTTTTTCCAAGCGATATTTAAAGGCGACACCGTGCCTCGATAACGATAAGTTCTTCCCACGGAACTTTTTTCCGAGCGATCACATGTACGGCAAAACCGTTTTCCTCAAATAAGCTGCAGACCGCTCGTTCGCCTGTCAACGAAGAAATGAGAATCAGGGCTTTTCCGCCTTCACTCATATGGGCCGCGCAATCGATGACGAATCTTTCTATAGTCTTGCGGCCAGAACGCCCTCCGGAATACCTGGTATCGCTTCCAGCGATCTTATCCCCATCGCCTTCGGGCAAATAAGGCGGATTGAACACTATTAGGTCGAATTTGCCGCGAACTTTCACAAATAAGTCCGATTGAACGATGTGGACGCTTGATTTTTCCACGCTCAGCAGCTTTTTCGTAGCCTCAACGGCTGCCGGATTTATATCTATGGCAGTGACGTTCGCTTTGCGTTCTGCCATTATTTTCGTTAGATAACCGGAACCGCAGCCTATTTCCAAAACTGCTCGGCCCGTCAGCTGTTCGCGCTCCAAAACGTCGGCAAGCAGGAACGTGTCTTCGGCTGGACTATAAACGTCGTTCATTTATCCACCGCTTTCCTAAAAACTCCCTCGAAGAACCCATTAGACCGTTCTACGACTATACGCATGCCCATGTGCTCGAATCCGCACGCATAGTGGGCATCGGCAAAATCTACGGGAGAAGAAAAACAGTAGGGGCTTTTGCAATGCTTAGGCGTCCCGAAGCTCGACGAATAAAGAAGCCCGTCATCTTTCAGGAAACTGTGGCATTCGGAGATTATTCCAGATTTTTCGGGATACATATGAAGAACGCCTATGAGAAGAATCTTATCATATTTCCTCGGAAGCCCGGAATCGTTGGCCCGGACAACATCAAATCGCCCGCCTGTTTTTTTAGCCGCGCGTTCGGCTTCCGCCAATGCTTTCGGATTTCTATCATAAAGCGTGACGTGCGCGCCACGACGAAGAATCGGAACGGCATTACGCCCGTTGCCGCATCCAAAATCAAGCACCATATCTTCGGGCCCGAACTCGCCGAGATGGTCCATCACAAAACTTGCGGGTATCGTCTGGTAACGGAAACGCTTCGGCTCGGTCATGATAACCATCCATCACATGTGCAACTCGACTATATCTCCGTCCTGTAAGACGTAGCTAAGCCCCACCTGCATGCGCCGCTTTTGCCCGTTGACCATGCGCCACAAGAACGCAAATCGGAAGTGCTTGATGAAATCTTTGTGTATCCTCTCGGCAAACTTGCTCACGTTCGACCCTACAGGCAGAGACATCGACGAAAGACCTCGCGGCGACTTTGTGTGAACGATTATCAACCTGAGCGTATGCGCCAGCTTTTCGCGTATGCTATCGGGGTCTTCCGTCCACGGGTTAACCGTCACGTGCGGGCGGCGTATATAGAAATTCTTCATGACAACGAGCATATCATCTTCGTCCTCCTCATCCTTCACGATCAGTGCAATCGCATCGGCTGTCCTACAAACTGACATGTACGGCGCATCAAAAGTAGCGGGAATCTCGACCAGCTGTATCTTCACTCCGCGCCACGTCATCATTCCGACGACCGGACGTGTCGTTGTGAAAGAATGCGCCGCTAGCTCAGGCTTAGCCTCAGTCAATTTCCGCATCAGCCATGATTTACCGGACATCGTTTTACCAAGCATGCATACCTGAGCTTCCCCTTCTTTCTGAACGCCTTCCGTTTTTCGTCCGCGTCTCTGTTTAGCGCGAGCTATAGCTTCCCTTTTCAGTTTCGCCAGCCTGGCGTGAAGCTGAGAAAGAACGTTGCTCGAGCCTTTGTGCTTCGGGCAGAGCCGTATCATTTCCTCCAGGCAGACTATTTTTTCTTCGTTTGTCCTTGCCTGCAGATACCTTCGTTCAGCAGCCAGATATTCGGGGGTGTAATTTACGGGAATATAATCACCATGATAATCAGAATCGCCGCAAGAAACTTATAAAGCATGCAAAACTAGATACTCGTATGGAGCTCGAAGACAAAATCCGCAAGATTGCTCTCGAAAACGCGGTCGAGCACAACGGACGAGCAATCGCTCACAGCATTCTTGGCCGTGTCTTGGCAACAGAGCCGTCGATGCGCTCGCGCATACCGGAACTGCACGCGATGATAGACGAGATCGTCGACGATGTCAACCTGCTCGAGCCCGACGCACAGCGTGCGGAACTCGAAAAGCTAGGCGGACCCGAACAGAAAAAGCGAGAAGAAACCAAAGGCTTGCCGCCGCTGAAAAACGCTGAAAAAGGCGTAGTCGTCCGCTTTGCACCAAATCCCGATGGCGCAATACATCTCGGAAATGCGCGACCCGCGCTTCTAAGTTATGCTTACGCTCAGAAATACAACGGAAAATTCGTACTCAGGTTCGAAGATACCGACCCAAAAGTAAAGACACCTGAAAAAAGATTCTATGATTGGATACGCGAAGATGTGAAATGGCTCGGAATAAAGTGGAATACGGAAGCCATCCAGTCGCAGCGCCTGAGAATCTATTACGATTACGCAGAACGGCTGATAAAAATGGGTGGTGCATACATCTGCACGTGTCCGGTTGAAACGTGGCGCGAACTTGTAAAAAAGAACTGGCCGTGCAGCTGCCGCTCGCTCTCGCTCGACACTCAACTGGAACGCTGGCAAGATATGCTCAAGTACAAATTCAAAGCAGGGCAAGCCGTGATGCGAATAAAGACCGATCTGGCTCATCCAAATCCCGCGATAAGAGACTGGCCAGCAATGAGAATAGTCGACAAACCCGTACATCCGCTCGTACACAAGATGCATGTCTGGCCACTCTACAACTGGAGCGCAGGCTTGGACGACCATCTCATGGGCGTCACACACGTGCTGCGCGGCCAAGAACACTCGACAAACGAAACGAAGCAGCGTTTCGTCTACAAATATTTCGGATGGGAGTATCCGAACGTAATTATTCTCGGAAGGTTCTCATTGGAAGGACTAGTACTCAGCAAATCTGTGATAAGAGCCGGCATAGAAAAAGGCGAGTATAGCGGTTGGGACGACCCGAAACTCGGTACGATCAGGGCGCTCAAGCGCCGTGGCTGGCAAGCAGAAGCGCTGCGAAACATGGTCGTTGAAATCGGGCCGACATCTTCCGACAGTACGATTGCTCTGGAAAACTTAGCCGCACACAACCGCAAGATCGTGGACAAGATAGCAAATCGATATTTTTTCATAGCAGAACCGGTAAAAATCAAAATAGATAAGCCGCCGGTAAAAATCGCGAAACTCAAACTTCATCCGAACATGCCAAAGGGTTGGCGCACGCTACGCGCGGGAAATACGTTGCTCATGGAAAAACGGGACATAGACGAAAATCACGGCAAAGAAGTCCGCCTCATAGGCCTCTACAACATAATTCTAAACAAAGACAAACCATGCAAAGTTACGGGCATCGAAAACAGACCCATACAGAAACTGCATTGGCTTCCAGACAAAGAACATATGAAAGTCAAACTCATAACGCCCGAACGTGAAATAAATGGACTTGGCGAGCGCACGCTCTCAAAAGCAAAGATCGGAAGCGTCGTGCAATTCGAACGTTTCAGCTTCGTGAAGATAGAAAAGAAATCTAAAACCGGCATAACCGCAGTGTTCGGTCACAAGTAAAACCTTAGGTTTTACTGTGCCGCAGACGTTTTAGACGCTGCTTACACAAATAGGAAATGGTATGAAGGCAATCATTCTGGACATGGATGGCGTTGTCGTAGATTCCGAACCGATACATAGGCGAACGTTTCGGATCCTGTTAGGGCCGTTGGGCATACGATATAGTGTGGAAGAATATGCCGAACGGTTTGCCGGAACAGGCGCGGAATACATCATGGCAACAATGCTCAAAGAGCACGGCATTAAGGCAGACGTCGATGCATGGGTAAAAAAGCGGACAGCCTTGTACCAGAAGCTGATAAGAGGCAGGCGATTGAGGCCGATTGCCGGGTTGCGATCCTTTTTAGGCGATGTTAAGCGCAAAGGCATCAAACTCGCTATTGCATCAGGCGGCCACAGGACAAATGTCATTTCATCGCTGAAATCGGTGGGGTTCAAACCGAAAGATTTTGTAATATTGTCAGTGGAGAACGTTCCGAAACGAAAACCAAATCCGGCGCTCTTTCTTGCAGCGGCACGAGCGTTGCACACAAGACCGAACGATTGTGTCGTGTTCGAAGACAGCGTAGTCGGTGTTCAAGCAGCCAAACGGGCAAAAATGAGATGTGTGGCGCTGTTGACAACGACAAACCGCGAAGCGCTGAAAAAAGCCGGAGCCGATATTACAGTAAAGGATTTTCGGGACAACCAGGTCAACAGATTTCTGGAAAATATAATCTGATCCGCATCAGCGGACTATTTGCCCGACTTCTTTCGCGCAATAGCAAACTCGTACGTCGAGATAAGATCTTTCGTGCATCGCTCTATGTTATATTTGCGTGCGACAGACTTTGCTCTCATGCGCACCTGTCGTTTTAGACCCTTATCATCAAGCGCGCGCCCTATCGAATATGAGAAATTATTTGTATCGGCGACTATGCCTGCTTTGTTTTCGCGTACGAAGTCACCAACGACAAGCGCATCCAAAGCGACGATCGGAAGGCCCGCAATAGCGGCTTCGAGCAATACGATCCCCTGCGTCTCGCTCTGCGAAGCGCAGGCGAATAAGTCTGCCGCAGCATATGCAGTCCGAAGCTCGGATTCAGACAGGTATCCCAGAAACCTTACACGATCCGTGAAGTTCTTCCTTTCAACGTAAGCCTCTAGTTGCGCGCGATGCGGGCCATCCGATGCTACTGCGAGCATGACATCGGGCAGCTTTTCGACGGCGTCTATTATTGCCTCTATATTCTTCTCGCGCGTTACACGACCTACATGCAAGATTGTCTTGCCACTCAAGCGGTATTTTTTCCTGAATACCTGAACGGATTTTTTGCCGACGCGTTTCATGGGCGATATTCCCGTAGGTATCACGCGTATCGGCCTCGAAACACCGTTGTCCTTCAGTATCTTCGCAATAGCGTCCGACGGCGCAATAACGGCATCGCAGCGATTGTAAAACCATGAACACCACTTCCACGCGAAGCTCCTCGCGGGCGCCATAAGAAAACGTTGTATCCTGCCCTTCACCAGGTAATGCATGTATTCGGGTAATAGTGTGTGGAACGTACCGACGACGGGGAGGCCAAAATGCTTTGCCATACCTACTCCGGCCGTGCCCGCAGAAACCGGTGTCTGAACATGAATAATATCGACGTTTATCTTCTCAAACTCATCGATAAGCCCTTTCGTCGGTACCGAAACCCTGTATTCAGGATACGGCGAAAATGTGAAAGACCTTATTCTATGAACGTTATTCTCGGACCGCGCCCCGCGAGCCGCAGGCGCAAAAATGTGCACGTCATGCCCAAGCCGCTCAAGCTCCGCTCGGAACGCCTGAACGGATGTAACGACGCCGTTTATCTGGGGCGTATAGGTATCGGTGAAAACAGCTATCCTCATAGACTTCAGACCCGCCTAGAAAGGTATGTAACTTATTCGCGGATCGGATTTAAGTTAGTTGTTTGCCGCAGAACGCCATGATGTGCTTCCTTTATGTCTCGCATACTGATAAGTCTGCGTGGTCCCGAAGTTCTCAAAGAGCGAAGCTCTTTGAAACTCCGAAGAAGCTCTGCTTCTTCGAGAGCACAGCATCATGCAAAAACTCGGTTTCTTGCAGGCTGAAAGGTCACAGACCTTACATCACAAAAGGAAACCTTTGCTTTTAAGCAGAGGTCATATATGTTTCCTTTTGCTTATCACATCGATGCGATCCGTCGTAAATCAGTATGGATACGAAAAGTTTCACGCCGTCAGTTCTTGCGACCCAACAACAGCTTCACGACGGTTCTGACGGCTTCCTCGGAATCGAACGTGGGCTTCCATCCGAGACCTTTGGCCATGTCGCACGAAAGCCGCATCCTTGGCACATCACCGATCCAACCCCGCTTTCCGCCTGCAAAACGAAAATCAGGGTTTACTGCCATCTCCTTCGAGACGATTTCTCCGATCCTACCGACGGTGATCCAGTCGTCATTACCGAGATTAAATACGTTCACAACGCCGTCGGAGCGTTCGATGCATCGAAGCATTCCGGCGACACAATCCTGAACGAGAAGATAAGATTTGGCTTGTTTTCCGTCGCCGAGTATCTCTAGCTCTGCCGGACTTCTCCTAAGCTTACCGATAAAATCTACGATCACGCCGTGTGTTCCGTGCTGTCCTATGATGTTTGCGAATCTGAAAATCCAGGATTGCATCCCAAAACTCGCGCAGCAGCCTAAAATCAGGCTCTCGCATGCAACTTTGCTGGCACCGTAAAGCGAGATCGGTTGCAGCGGCGCATCTTCCGGAGTCGGTATCTGCCGCGCTTCGCCGTATACGGTCGAAGACGACGAGAACACGATTTTTTTAACACCGTTACCGTGCATAGCGTCAAGCACGTTTGCCGCGCACGCAACGTCTTTCTCAAAATCACCGATACCGTATGTCTTGACATCGGCTTTTGCGGCCATGTGCCAGACAAAATCCTGGCCACGCATTGTAGATTGAACCGTTGCTTTATCGATAAGGTCGCCCTTAACTACGCGAAAACGCGCGTTCTCCGCATGACGGGCTACAAACTCCTCACTTCCGGTGTTGAAATTATCGATAATCGTGACTGAATGCCCATCGGCAAGCAGAGCATCGACAACGTAGCTTCCGATAAAGCCCGCACCGCCAGTAACAAGAACGTTCATACTACAGATGAAACGCGAAAAGAATAAAAGCAAAATCAGGCCGCGATCTTTTTCACAAGCTCGGTCCAGCGCAGCATCTTGGATTTCAGAAATTCGACATATTCCCTTTGCTTGCCAAAAGGAGCGGAATCCAACTGGCGCGCGATCTGTTCGTAATTTTCCAGATATGTCTTGTGTTCTAGGTTTATGCGCTCCAATGCACCGAAAAGGTTTTCGTTTATCTCGAGACCTATGACCTCGGCCCTTATATCGTCGAAGATATTGCGTGTAAACTTATTGTGTACGCACATGGGGTTTCCCGTCGTGATAACATGACCGAGCACATCGGCTGCCTTTTTGAGGAAGACTCCGCTCCAGATATCGTCAAATCTGTCAACGCCGTTCTCCCGCATCGGGAGCTGGTAGAACGCCGGTATTATTTCCGGTCTGAACGCCAAGTTCATCGAGCATACGGTCAGCCAGTTTCCGTTTGCAGCGGCAAAATCACACGGTTTACACAGGTCCCTGGATCCCCAGTGCAGGTAATCAACGGCATTGAAATCGGGCACGTTTTGCCACAGTCCCTGGTTGACCACCACGAACCCGTCGCCATCAACGCTTTGCACCTGTGAAGGCGCGCGGCATTTGTAGGGGTATCCCCTGGGATAATGCTTGTTCTGGAAAGGGTCAATCGCGTTGAGCCATCCATTGCTGCTTTTGAGGAACATCGGTTTGGATTCCAAGTTCTTCCAATGCGCGCCTATAAAATCGGCATCGCCAAACGGCAAAGTATCGTCATCGATAAAGATTATCATGTCGTATTCGTTGCGCTCAAACGCGACCAGCAGTCCGAAGCTGGTTTCGGCATGGGCCTTCTTGGGTATGAGATCTGTGAACTGTTCGACTCCGTGATCGCTAAACCATTTTTCGCGTTCCCGCAGACCCCAGAACTCGCCCTCGGGCATCGTATCCTTGTTGGTGTTGTCTTCTTCGCCTACGATAAGCAGATCGTATTTGTTACCGTTCTTTCGAAAGTTGTCGGAATATTTGTGCCAGCCGTCGAATTTTCGTATTGTAGGCACTATGACGCAAGTTTTCATCGATACCGACTAAAATAAGATGTCAAACGCTTAAGTAACATGTGCATCAATAGCTCTCTTTCGCATACCGCACGTCCTTAATCGGGAGTCCCAGAAACAGTCTCGCATCGCCTTTTGCCCAGGTCGACAAAGTGCGCAAGTACCCGTTTTTCTCCAGTCGGCGAGTCGATATCTTCACCGAGATTTTCCTATCGTATGCTATTTTTCCCATTTTCCGCATCCTGAAGCCGAGTTCCACATCGTCCGAATGCGACAACGGCTTGTAGCCGCCTATCGATAGAAACACGTTCTTCCTAAAAGCGGAGTTTGTTCCGCCCAGCGTATAAAATCCGAATTTCGAAGCAAGCCACACGAAATTCTTGAGAAACAAAAATGTTGCACGAGATTTCCAGTTGAGTTCTATGGGATCGTCCGCCCCGCAAACGGCTATCACACGATCATCGGCGAATTTTTCAAGTATGGTCTCCAGCCAGTTCTCGGGCGGGCTCACATCCGCATCCGTAGTCGCTACAATGCCATGCTTCGCCGCTGCGACGCCGTCGTTCCTGGCACCGCCTATACCCTTCGATTTTTGCAGAACGACCCTGTCGGCAAGCTTGCTCGCAAGGTCGCGAGTCCTATCCGTGCTTCCTCCGTCTACTACGATTATCTCATATTTGCTTCTCGGCAAGGTCTGCGAATTCAGGGTTTCCAGAAGCTTACATATGTTTTTCTCTTCGTTGTAGGTCGGTACAACAACGGATATCATACCACTCCCTCCAAACAGAACTACCTGCAACAAATATAAAACAAACTCTTGCAATCCGCTGGTCAGAGACCAGCGGTATTTCTGTGCTGCATCGGTGGTACAATAACAAGAGTTTGGTTGTACGCGAATACCACCGTATATTACCGCAACCGACCAGTTGGAAACTGGTAGTATTCGCTGTATAAAAGCTTGAGGGCTTTCGCTCCTCCGGACTGTATCCAAACTAGCCGCGACAACGAACTGTTTTCCGAGATGCTACGTCTTTGTCCTGAGCCACGTAAGCCATCTCTCGTATATCATCTTGCTGTCAAGAAAGCCGACTTCGGAGCTTACCTGGTCGGATATTGTATGGAACTGCGAATTCGACTGAACGACGTTATAAGCTTCGAGCAATTCCGGCTTAGCCGCCCCGACATCGACAAGCGTCTGCAAGATCTTCGCCCGCAGATTGATGTTATCCCACACGGCCTCCCAGTTAGACTTCCAGTCGCGTACGCGATTGGCGATATCATTCAGGATCATCGACTCGCCCATCAGAAGCGTGCGACTGGGCTTAAGCTTGTCTTCAGTCGCGGAATACTCGAGCAGCGGCATGAATCCGCCTTCAATACCCGGATCGTTCTGCCAATGCTTACGCACCTCTGTTAATTCCGTGATGCGTCGAAACATGTGCAGACCGTCAGGCGACCGTAGCGTGTTGCATATCAGGATAAGGTCTGTCGCCTTGAACGACGTAGGTGGAACTCCAAGATCGTGCACGACACGGTCGAATACGCCGTAAGCGCTTTCACCGTGTATCGTTCCTGCCACGACGTTAGCGAGCGCACCGATACGCATAGCCTCATATAATGCGATCGCTTCGACACTGCGAACCTCGCCGATTATCAGCGCCGAATCGCCCAAACGCAACGCCGTTCGCAGCGCTTCTTCGGCAGGCAGCTCAGTTTCAAGGTGCGTTATAACCGAACGCGATTTCAACCGCTCAACATTGAAACCAAGGTCACGCAATGCAACAACCGGCAATTCGAGTGTATTGTGCGCTATGAAGTTTTCGCACACGAAATTCTCGCAACCCGGAACAGAAAGATCGTAGACGTAACCGGAGAACGGCTCGCGCGTTACTTCCGTCACTTCGTCCCAAAAAACATCGCCATTTGCAAGTTCTCGAAGATTCTCCATGAGCTTGCCTCCGCCATCCATCTGCAGACTGACGAGAGATGCGGCGAGCTTCTTTCGACCAATCGAATATCCGCGTGTGACGTAATCGGAGCGGCTGAGTTGAAGCGTTTTCGCAAGCCGTTCCATCATCGGCAGCGGCAGAGGAATAATGTCTGTACTGTCATGCGTGGATTTTTTGGAACATTGCCCGTGAAGCCATGCTGATCTATCGGGTCGTAGAAATCCTACTTTCGCAGCGAATGTTTGGATTGATTCGAGCGAACTTATCCTCAACGACCAAGTCTTATCTTGCGATTGTCGATTCAAACGACTTATTATCCCAAGCCTGAGCAGCGAAGTCTGAATATCCCAAAGCAATTCCCGCGATGCCAGGCTCATACCGATTTCTGCTGCGGCGGTATAACCGTCGCTGCTATAGAGTCCTTTCAGAACGCAAGCAAGCTGCTGATCGCTGAGAGAATGCACCCACTCTGGGAAGGCCTTGGTATAAGCATCACCTTCAAACCCGAGGGCTTTCTTCATAACTTCTTTCAGAACTTTCGATTGGATAATAAGTGACCAGCCGTCGCTATGCATATTTACAGGCAATCCAAATTTGGCACCGACTCGTTTTACCACTTCGCGAGTTTGGTCATCGGTTGCAGAAATTATGGTAGCCGACTTATCGTAACAGCCATCACCCAACCACAAACCAACAAACGTCAGAAAGTCTTCATCTAGCTCGAGGAGTGGTGGCATAGAATGTCCGCCCCTTGAGGCAGCTATGAGCAATCCTCGCGCCACGCCTTTATCTACAAGTTTTGCGGCAATTTCGCACGGGAGAATGCCCCTGCGCTTCCAGGCACTGGGTGCATTCTTGGACCACCCGCCTTTCTTTGCCAGGGTTTTAATATCGTTCCATTTCTCCTTTATTATTGCCTTAAGCTCCTCGCCCGCTACAAACAATCCATCAAATTTATCCAGATGCTCCAGCAGATTTATTTTATCGACGCCACTTTGATTTTCTGGCAATCTTCTTGGGACGGCAAGATAGCTTCCTCTAGAAAACTCTCCGGCTTTTACAGGTACGATTTCCCCGTTTTCATCAAGCCCGAAAAGTGAATGGTCGCCAGTAACTTTTATCTCACGACCAGTTCGCGTGCGAATTGTAAGAATATCTTTATCGACCTTGTGCCGAATTAATGATTTTATCGGAACCCATCCTATCTTTCCATTTCGAAGTGCGCATACTTCAATCCCATCGAAATTCTGTGAAATCTCGTGGCCCGCCGACCCTATTCTGCAACCATGCTTCTCGATTGTCGAATCTACTAACTTTCCAATATTCTCTCTCCAGACTTTGCCCTCGTTGCGTAGCAGCAGCCTGCAATCCGCACCGACACTATCTTCAGTAGTAATGATTCGTATTTTCGGCATTATCTGGACCATGCACGCGCCAAGGAACGACGACTTTCCCGAGCCTCTCGTTCCGGCAATGAGCATTGTCCTCGATCCATCGATCAAGAACCAAAGCAACCCCGCTGAAAACGAATCTATCATCTTCGAACGTATGAACAACGGAAACGTCCACGGCTTGTCCCTGTGGCGGCGGAACGCAAAAGCGAGGCCGTCCGGAGAAAGCGGTTTCGCTATCGCAGCTACACGCGCTCGTCCGCCCGGCACCATCAGCTCGGTATCAAGAACTGGATTTGCCTCATCGAGTGGGCGCCCGGATTGCATTCTGAAACGCGTGGCCCAACTTTCACCGTCTTCGGCGCTCGGCGTTACGTTTGTGATGCACTCCAGATGGTCGCCGTGCATAAGGTATATCGGCACCTCGCCGATCGGAGAATTGATGAGTATATCCTGGATTTTATCGTCGGCGAGCAACACCTCCAGCACGCCCAAGCCGGCTGTATAACGTGCGATTATATTAGCGAGCTTTTTCATCTGCGACTCGGGCATCGTACGCCCCGATACGCTTGTGATTTCTCTGACTAGGTCGAGCGCGATGCTGCCTATGTTCTCGCGGAACCGCTGCGGCTCGGTTACTTCAGCTACGCTAGGTTCGTGCGCACCCAACGTCCGTCTAGCCTGCTCCAGTATCGCATATTCTTCGTCGTGCAACCGAAACTCCGGCGGTGTTACGTGATAGAGTTTTCGTACAGAATCCGGCAGCTTAAAAATCTCTACCTGTGCATCACCGACCATATATCGTTCGACAAGCTCCGCGCCGGGAGGCGGAGTGACGGAAAAACGCGTATACATGAACGTCGGCCTTGTGGACGGATGGAATATCCTGCGATAATAGTCCCTTCCCCGTGCGTGGACCGTGCGCGCATCACGGAGAAGCTTGCACTCCTCAAGTATCGCACGTATCGGAGACAGTGTCTTGTTCATGTAATGCTCAAAGCATTCGACGCACAACTCTTTCGGAGCCAGCGCCATATCAGAGATATCCTCACCCGAATGGAGTTTGTGTATCTTGAGTCTCAGAAAGCGGATTTCGTGCAAAAGCTCCTTGTACGCAAGCACCGGGTCGTACCGTAGATCAGAAACTATCTTCTGTACAAGTCCGAATTTCCCCGGGAGGATAACGTCACAAGCCGGGCTCGCAAGGACGTTCGACAGCGATATTATCTCCTCCGCGCGTATCCGCATTATTGCATTCGCTATCTCGAACAGCAGCTTAGCCTCATCGAAAGAATACTCATATTCGCGTGCTTCGGCGGTGATGATCAGGCGCGGTATGCGCTTCAGCTCGATGAACTTGTCTATGACAGCGCCCATGACATGCGGATAGTCTTCCAGAGCCTGCGCATATATCGTGCGGACTATCAGCTTGTCGCCCGCTGCGTCATATGTCACTTCGCTAAGCGCTCCGTCGGCCATGATGAAATTCCTTCCACAGATACAATGTTTATGATATCAACAAAATAAATACAATCGATGTATATGTTTTCCATGGCAAAAGGAAAATCGCCAAGAAATAGAAAAATAGCCGTATTGGTCGCCCTCATAGCGGTCGCGGCGGTTTCATACATATTGTACGTTGCACCGTTGCCGATGCGACCAAGCAACGAATGTGCGTCGGACATCGACTGCATGGCGGCGGGCTGCTCGGGGCAGTTGTGCGTGGCAGCGTCCAACGCACAAAACGTCATAACAACGTGCGAATGGAGCGAAAAATATGGCTGCGTGCGCCTGACGCGATGCTCATGCATAGCTGGCAGCTGCGCATGGAAAAACACGAGCGCATATTCGGAATGCCTAGCGTCGCTTGGCGGATAACATCCTTCTATATGAACTGCGCACTTTAGTGCGCAGTTTTCTGAAGGATGTAAGGCGACGCAAAAAGCTTCGCCGACACAGCAGAAGCCGTGCTTCTGCTTGTGGTAGCAAGAAGAACCTGCATCTGTACAAGGCGAACCTCGAGGATTCGCCTGTACATGCGAAATTCTGCTTCGCGTTGTATCATCGCTCTAAAGAGCGAGGTTTTAGGTTCTTCTTGATAACGAGCGAGTCGAGGCGTTCTTGTACCGCTTCAGCCTGCGAACCTCGATGTTCATGTCGCCGAGTTTTTTTGCCACGTCCGCCGGCAACGTTTGGTCATAACCGAGCGCTATCAGCTTCGGCATGGCCTTGCAGACAGACGATAAGAACCCTCGTTTTCCGCCGACCACGACTTTGTCGGCGATTTTCAACGCTCGAACGCTACGAGCACGAACAGCCTGCGGCCTGGCATAGGGCTTTTTGTCGTGCACATCATTAGCAACAACGACGACAAGACGATCGCCAAGCGCCTTTGCGCGACTGAGAAACCGTACATGTCCCTCATGGATCGTATTGAAGCATCCGCCGCAGAGCACGGTCACCGGTTTTCGTGTCATAATTAGAATGGGTGGACATTGTTCTAAAAGACGCGGGTCGAGCATACGTTCTATACATAGAACGTATGTTTCATTAAAAGAACGTTCTTTTAATAAAACGAAATGGTAGATAAAACTATATATAGAACATCACGCGAATCTAGAGTTATGCTGGAAAAATATGCACTGTTCAAGGTACTGGGAGCGCTTAGGAATCGCGACGAACTTTCGGTCCGCGAATGCGCCAGACGAGCGAGCGTCGGCACAGGAACATCCAAGACGCAACTCGATTGGCTGGCCAAGACCGGCATTGCCAAACGGCGTATCATAGGACGTACACACCTGTATAGCATTGACGTATCGAAAGCGCTTGCGCGCCAATACAAGATTCTTTTTTCATTGCATGAAATCTCGGAATCAAAGCTCGTCGAAGAGCTAATCGAACGATTTTCAGAAATATCGTCCATAGTCCTATACGGCTCTGCGGCGAGAGGCGAAGACAACGACAAAAGCGATATAGACATACTTGTCGTATCGCGAAAGAAAACCCGCATAACCGGCCTCAAGGCAGAGCGCATGCTGAAACGAGAGCTGACGATACTCTCTTACTCTAGTCAGGAGTGGCGCGATAAAGCGCGAAATGACAAAGTATTTTATGACCGCGTCATGATCGACGGACTTGTGCTTTACGGAGAGATGCCGGTTGTGAACTAATGGATATACACGAATGCCTGGAACGGGGTCTCCTGAAGACCGACATTCCGGACGGTAAAAAGGCCGCACGATCCCTAGCTGTCGCAAGGCTGCGGCTCATTAAGGCGTCGAAACTTGCAACCGCCGGATTTTCCGATGACGCTATCGTAAATGCTTATGCGGCGATGTTTCACGCCGGACGTGCATTGTTGTTCAGAGACGGGTTTCGCGAAAAAAGCCATTACGGACTATATGTCTACATCGGTGAACGTTACAGAGATAAGCTTGAACCGAGATTTATTAGCGAACTGGATTCGCTACGTTTGGAACGACATGAGATAATGTATTCATTGGATACAATCGGCGTTTCGCAAGACGAAAGTAAGCACGTCATAACCGTCGCTAAAGATTTCGTAGTAGCCGTAGAGAAAATATTGAAGTAGAGTGATTTCATGCATAAGGTCCCGCCTGAAGACCGAGCCGTTCATGAACGCGTGCACGAGCTTGTCTCTCGCGAATACAAGGAGTTTCAAGAAGAGGAAAGCCTTCGCCACATTCCTCTTACGATATACGAAAAGGCATGCAGTTTCGCCGGCAGGATATTCAAAATAGACCTGGACCCGAAATCGCACAAACGCCTCAACGAAGCCATAGAATTCGCTCATCTCAGGATAACCCCCGGCCAGGTGGCAAGCCTCACGCTGCTCTTCACTTTTGCAGTCTGTATCCCGACGTTCCTGCTTCTCGTGCTCGGAAACATCGGCGCCTTAATCGGTGTACCGCTTCCGGGCGTCGACATCAACCTATCGATGTTCATTTTCCTGACCACGGTCGCAGTCGCGTACTATTTCTACATGTATCCTTCGCATCTTCGCAAGCGCTATGAGATGGCCGTCGGTTCCGACATGGTATCGGCGATACTTTACATCGTCATCTACATGCGAAACATACCGAGCCTCGAAGGTGCGGCCGAGTTCGCGGCCAGAAACATGACCGGTCCGATGGCAGCCGAGCTCAGAAAGCTCATGTGGGACGTACGAGTCGGGAATTATCTCTCGATGGAGGACGCTTTGCTGAGCTATGCAGGCAGATGGAAAAACAACCGTGAGTTCGCGCAGTCTATCGAGCTGATCGTCTCGTCACTCAAGCAGACACAACCGCGATCGACGACGCTGCTTGACGAAGCGATACGCGTGATCCTGGACGGAAACCGCGAATCGGCTGCAGCGTACGTCCGAAACCTGAAAATGCCTCTGACCGTCATACACGCGATGGGTCTTATTCTTCCCGTCATGGGGCTTGTGCTGTTCCCGATAATCGCGATTTTCCTCGCCGTCGATGCAGTGCCGCTGCTGCTGCTCTATGACATTTTGCTTCCGCTTGCGCTGTTCTTCACGATATCGCGGGCGTTGGAGAGCCGTCCGGCGACGTATTCCAAGATCGACATATCGTTGCATCCGAACCTGCCGCCGCCGGGAAAATTTTTCATGGGGAAAAAAGCGGTCAAAGCGCTGCCGATCGGCGCCGCTTTTCTCATCATCTTCATCCTGCTGGGCATAGTCTCGTATTCGGTAGGAATAACGTGCCCTGTTCCGAGCACGACGCTTGCCAAAGCGACGATCAGATGCTCGGCAAACCAAGTGTGCTGCGAAGACGAGACGCGAGGCCTCTTTGAATCCAGCGGCCGCGCTATGGTAAGCTGGCCTGTACTGGGCGCGCTGCTCGCGACGATAGGCTTGGCAGGCGGACCCGCGCTATACTATCTTTTGCTAAGCTCACGGCGTTCCAAACTGCGCGACGCCGTAAGAAAGATAGAAAACGAATTTCAGGAAGCGCTCTTCCAGATGGGTACGGCATTAGGCGGCGGCGCGCCGATAGAGACGTCGATACTCGACGCGCTCAAACGCATGGAAGGCATGAAGATCAAGGACATGTTCCAGCGCGTCGCGGTAAACATGCAACGCTTTTCGATGACATTCGAGAACGCATTTTTCGACAAGGAGCAAGGCGCCTTGCGGTTCTATCCGTCCCTTCTGATACGGTCGATCGTCCGCGCCATCGTCGAGGCAAGCCGAAAAGGCGTCCGCAACGCAAGCAACGCCATGCTTTCCATATCACAGTATCTGCGCGGCCTGCATGCGACCCAGCTGCAAGTCGAAGAATCCTTGTCAGACGTCACGGGTTCTCTACGATTCCAAGCGTATGCACTCACACCGCTGATTTCCGGAGTCGTTGCAACGATGGCTGTGCTCATCATCCGCATATTGCAAGAACTTTCGGCGAAGACCGAGGAACTCGGCGGTGCAGGCATGGCCGGCATATCGCCGATAAGCGGCGAAAACCTGCATATATCCCCGTTCCAGTTCATAATCGTCGTTTCGATTTTCCTCGTTGAAAGTCTGTTCCTGCTCAGCTATCTCATGTCAGGCATCGAAACAGGCGAAGACTCGATAAGCCGCGGCGAACTCACGGGCTGGGTGCTCATCATCGGGACGATCGCATACATAGCCTCGACCGTGCTGACACTCTCGATCTTCACGCCCCTGGCGACATCAACGATCTAGCAGCCCAAGGCGTAGCTATCTATAAATCTAACGAGTGAAACGAGCTATTCATATTTCAACGAGCCGCACAGCGGCGAGCTATTGGTAACACAATGAGCACTATGGGGCGAACAATTCGTATTATCTTTATCATTACCCGCAGCAGCGGACTATTCGCAAAACACATTCGTCTTTATATTTCTGGGAACAGATTATCATAATCCGCATCGGCGGACTATTTGCGAATAGCTGCCGACGGAAATCGACCGAAGCAGGCGATCATCATGAACAAGGAATGGATGATAATCCTCACGTTGATCCTTGCAGTCGCAATATTCGCGTTCCTGCTCATGTTCATCAATAATTACGGCACTAAGATCGTGTTCGGGTAAATTTAATAATCTAGCTAGCCCGCATGCCGGATATTCATAAGATAACGAGCCGCTAAGCAAGCGGCGAGCTATTTCACGAAAGGAAACGTCTGCTTAAAAGCAAAGGTTTCCTTTCGCTTATAACGAGCTCCACGGAAGCGAGCAATTCATATGATAATCCGTATCATAATCCGTATAACAAACTATTCGTAAATCGAAGGTGTAACAAAATGGAAACCTGGCAATGGCTGCTGATAGGGCTCATAGCATTCCTGATAGTTGCGGCTGGATATTTCATCGTATTCGGATACTTCTCGCAACAATCGGTTGAAACCGGAAAAAATGTGTTTTCCGGTATTTTCGATGCGTTTGTGGGATGGCTCGGTTAAGCGTTGCGATGGTGTGATAATCGGATGAACATAAACGTTGTCTACGTTCTTCTGGTCGTCATGATCGGATTCGGTCTTGCCCTTTCAATCTTTTCATCGGGAACGGCCTCGCGCGTAGCATTCGAAGAACAACTAAAAAATGTGACCGAAAGTCGCCCTTCAATTGTCACGATCTCGGGGAAGCCCGTTTCAGTCGGACCCCTGGGGCCAGAAAACTGTCCGATAACAGGAGTGACTGGAACAGCGTCATGCAGCTATCCGATAAAAATAAACGGACTCGTGCTCAAAGCTACAAATTCGACATCAAACCTCGCGGTCGCAATGACGTATAAAGAAAAATCGCTGATAGTTCCGTGCAAACCGCGCGGCCAAGCCGGTACCGGCATAGCGCAAGGTCCATGCACCATAGATCAATTATATCAGGGCGTGTATACAGCAACGTTTGATTTTAGCGCACTGCTAACCAGCGAAGAAAGCACAGCATTCGGCAAAGGCGCACTCACAACACCCGACATCCCGCCAACGATTAACGCAAACACGAGTACGCATTACGACAACATGCTCCTCTACAACGGCCAACGACTGATACTGGGAAATTTCAGTTTTTATATGACCGTACGCCAGACCACCGTCCTCTACGTCGTGCCGAACCCGCTCAAAAATGCTCAAGCCACGATAAGCTGCAAAAGCGAATCGAAAATAATCGACTTCAATGAAGGAGATGATATATTCACGGTCATGTGCGGAACGGACGTCAACATGAAGCTCGTCAAGAAAAGCACTACAGTCGGCATCGTAGAGGGCGGAAAGTGGGGATTCTTCGACATCTCAGTCGGCACCACGCCCGGCGAAACCGTAGGCGACCAGATATTCTTAAGCTTCTGGTTGTACGACTCCGAATTTAGGACCTCGAAATGCGGCGGGCTCGAGAACGAGTTGCGATACTACGGCACACAAATGAAATTCGACGCGACAGCAGCACTCGTGACACAACCCTGTACGAACAAGTTCCTCGGAGGCGGCGTGGTATATGCGCCGATAAGTACATGGGACCCGAACGTAGAAAACATATGGCAGCCTTTGAAGCTGACCTAGCTTACATATTCTTAAAAAACCGGAATTTTCGCAGCGCGTTCGACTTATAGCAGTGTGATGCTCTCGGTCTCGACGGAACCGACGCCTTCGATGGCGCGTATTTTTTCCTCGACAGACTGGCCTTCTTCATCAGGCATGACGAAAAGAACGTCGAGAAACTTTATCCCGAACGCGACAGGTCGCTCCTGTATGTCGCGTGCGCCAAGATGCTTAAGCTCGGCTTTGATTTTAGCCATGTCTGCATCAGCGCCTTCCGGCATGACGCGAAAACGGATAGCAACGTCTCCCATAAAAATCACTATGATGTCATCCTTCTCGAAGGATGGCGTGCCAAAGAACTTGAAAAGTTCTTTGAGCATAACGAACTTTGTGAGCTATTTGCATCGGCTGTCGTGTACATCACGGTCCTTCAAAGCCGCATTTCGGACAAACATACGTGACCGATTGCTTCCTGCAGCGAGTGCATCGGAAAACTTCAGATTCTCCGCAATTCGGGCACTTGAATCTCGTCCATCCTTCTTCGGTTTTCAATCCGATGTGGCATGATGTACAACGCATATTACTCACGTTCTTCTTTTAGTTTAACACAACGCTTTTATACTTATGATGTGCCCCCTCCATGAACGTGTCATAAAGGAATGAATGCACATCATCGCGAAAGGAAACTATGACGGAATATGTGATTTCCTTTCGCTTATGATGAACACTCGTTCGGATCTCTGTGGGAAAGTATAGCGAGTATATAAGTTTTAGTAACGACGAGAAAAGAGAGAAGCTTAGGAATTACATTTCGAAGCTTCTCACCCCCGAGCCCTCGTAACCTGTTTGCGCTGTCAAGCGGGTGAGGAGAGTTCAGCTTGGATAGAATACGGCCCTGCGAAAGCCCCTTTGCTTCGGTACAAGGTGAACGTAAAAGTTCACCTGTGCAGGCGAACTCAAAAAGTTCGCCTTGTAAAAGTGCTTGCGGAAAAGCAGCAAGGCTGTGACCCGCGTTCAAATCGCGGCGGGGGCATAAAATAACTAACCGACCGGAAGCAGCGAGATGCTATTTCTTCAAAAACGATTCGAGCGTCTGCCTATCCTTGAGCTCGATTATGCGCTTCAGCGCTGTTTCGACGCGTTCGCGCGAAAACTCGTGTTCGTCGCACAAAATCTCGATTATTTTCTTCGCATCAGGCGCTTTGAATTCTATGTTATAATCTGCTTTCGGCGGATCGTGGAAGAAGTCAAAAATATCTTTAGCAGGCACGTCGAACGTCCAACCGGTCTTCTCAAGCACGGCATCGAGCGTCTTCGCCTCTTTGACGAGCTTCAAGCCCTTCACAGGACCTATACCCGGAATTCCACCCGAATCGTAATCCGTACCGACCAGCATGCCTAATATAATAAGCTGATTTCTATCGATTTCCAGCTCTTTCAAGACCGCTTCCAGCTCAAGCATCTCCGGATTGACGAGGATCCAGCCCTGCTTCCTGTATTTGCGCTTGCCGTATATCGACAAGTTGCGAATAAGCCGCGGCGCGCCGAAAAGCAGCGTGTCAAAATCTTGAGAAGCGACAGCCCACGCATCACCTGCAGCTGCTATCTGCGCACAAAATGCCTCGCCTTCGCTAGGCGCCTGTAAGACGGGAACGCCCATCGCATCAAGCAACGCACGAGAATCGTCAAGCATCTCATCCGTTAACGTCACAGCGCGAGCAGCTTGCTTTTTCGCTTCGTCAAGCTCGCCTCGCTCGAGCGCAGCTTGCCACTTGATTCGGGCGGTTTCGCGGACCTCGCGGCGCCTGGCTGCTTCGGCATGCTTAAACTCCGGCGCTCGGCCGTCAAATACGTATATCGGCTTCACGCCTGCTTCGAGCAAATTAACAGTCCGGTAAAACAGACCCGAAAGATGAGACGTCACTCTGCTCTTCGAATCCATCAGAGGCTGGCCGTCTGCGCCGCGTATTATGCTTAGAAACTGGTACAAAAAATTAAACGTGTCGATAGCTATGCGCCTTCCGGACATCTCGTCAAGCGCCATCTCTCGACCGTGTATCAAAGACGAAAACTGTATTCCCATGATAAACCTCATACCTTCTGTGAAAGGAGTTTTGATAAGATTTCAAAAGCTTTTCCGAGCTCCTGTTGCGCGAATCTGGCTTCTTCTGCCGTAGTAAGAATCCCTCTGTATTTGATATCATTTCTTATCTGCCTATAGCGGTCGATGCGATGCACGATAGAAACCGATAAGTCATCCAGATAGGATCTTGCCGCAAATGCTATGGATGCTTCCTGAGAATATGATTTGTAACCCTCCACAGCCATGAGGCCATCTATCAGTTCTCTAACGGCCTCATAGGCGTTTTCCACGATTGTGAATGAATTCAAGACTGTTGGAGTATTGGGTATGGTTTGCCATCGCAATTTTGCAACCTTAAGCAGGCTCTTTGCTAGTTCCGCATCTGGCGAGCCTTCTATAACATCGCCTGATTTCACAAATTCTTCGAAATCCTTTATCACGGCAACACCTTTAGATAACCTCGAAGGATCAAACCGTTTAGAATATTGTTGACGAGTTCCGGATTTTTCTTTTTGGCTCGTTCTAACATTGCGTTATCGAAAACGAGCAGGCGAATCGATTTGCCAAGCTTAGATTCGTAAGCATCCATGTCTACGTCCCTTGGGGATGCGAGCACAAATATGTCAAGATCACTTTTTTCGGTGTCTTCGCCCTTCGCAGCCGAACCAAACAGAACTACGGCCTCAGGGTGGTGGAAAAGCGTTTCGAGGTGATCTATCAGTCCTGACGAGAGTAGTTTGTCTGCGGTGTAGAACCTTTTCAGGTTTCTGAAGGCTTCGGCCAGGCGGTTTGCCTTAAAAACTCTATAAACGCCCTTTCGTTGCTGTAGCACGACCCCATCTTTGATGAGCTCGGTTGCACTGCTGTGTACGGCTGTTGTTGAACACTTCGCACGCTTTGCAAGCTCTCTTAGATAAAATTCCGTTGTTGGGTTCTCCAAGAAGAGCGACAGAACGTTATTTTTAAGTAACATATGTTACATATTTAAGACAACTGTTATTTAAAGATAATATAAGCGATTAAGCGATTTCATAAGTCGTAAGGCGATTTTCCGCCTACGGACACCTGCAAGCCAGCTTAGCGCAAGTCGGTAGATCTGTATAGCCTACTTTGCAGCATGCGATTTCAAGCGTGTTGCCGCTCTTGCCGCCGCAAGTTGCGGAATAACTGCTTATCTTGACGCTTGACATTTTGGTCGAATCACAGTTGTAAGTAAACAGCAAATCGGTACAGCCTTGTGTCAACGCTGCCTGATCGGATATCACATTTGTCTGGCTTCCGACGTTTCCGACAAAAAAAGCAGTGATTACGACCAACACAAGCACGGCTACAGCGATTATGACTATCATCTCGATCGGCAGTGATATTCCCTTACTCCCTTTCATCTATTCACCATTATTCTAACGAGCCACCGAGCGGCAAGCTATTTACGCCGCTTCGTTTACAACTGCGTTCACTTGTTCAACTTGCATTTCTGGGCTAATAAAGATACAGTGATCCAAACAGAGAACCGCGATATCATACGATTTTGATCACGTACCTTCAAAGAACAGAGTTCTTTGAGGCCGCGAAGAGCCTTTGGTTCTTCGACGGTAGTGCACAAGAAATTAGTATACCGATTCTTTTCCTGCAGCACTATAGCTACAAGCAGACAAACAAAATAAACCAGAATCAGAAAATAAAAAAATCAACTTACGCCGGACAGCCGCATGCACGTCGACAATCGGGGTCGATGGTCGATGCGCTCAAAACCTTGTTCATGTTTATGCAAGCGATTGCCAGGGATCCGGCACGTTGAGGTCGATCGAAATACTGTTGCTGAGCCGAAATGTAATTTTCTACAGTGATATTACTCGAATAGCCTGTACAGCCCCCGCCGATCAACTTCTTGCAACCTTCGCTGAATGCTTCGGAATCGCTGGTCACGCCTAATTTTCTAGAGCCGGCGACGAAGAACGCCGCGATAACGACAAGCACCAATACGGCTATCGCGATAACTACAATCATCTCTATGGGCAATGATATAC
>Ga0315284_10002578_pt1 | contig 25898 bp, 44 predicted proteins | sample YL17G09_16_MG_FD_203696 | JGI IMG/M metagenome (GOLD analysis project Ga0315284, IMG submission 203696) | Sediment microbial communities from Yellowstone Lake, YNP, Wyoming, USA - YL17G09_16 | ecosystem: Environmental > Aquatic > Freshwater > Lake > Sediment | place: USA: Wyoming | collected...
CATCAAATACACGATCACTAACTTTTGCCTGATTATTATAATAATCAATTCTAGCTTGAATAATTTTTGATTCTAATTCTTTTATTTTTTTCATAATAAAACTTTCTGGAGATCAGGTAATAAGACCCCCTATATAGGCGGGGCAAATATGACTAAAACTAAAAATCAATATAACACATTTTATACATATAAAATAACTAACTTATTAACAAAGAGTATCTTCAATAGAATCATGAAGAAGAGCCGCGATAATCATATCACGATCCATTATCTTCATTTCATCCATTAAAATAATGGAAACGCGCCTAACATGCTCAAAATAACGAGTTGGTTTTCCTTCAACAAGCTCTTTTCTAAGCTGGGCGCGATGACCAAATTTAGCCAAGCAATAAGCTAATTTTACATCTAATTGTATAGATGGCGAAAAATAAGGTTGTATTCTATTTTGAAAAGAAAGTTTGTTTTCCGTCATGGTGCATACTATACCCGTAGTTTGGCAGAGATGGCCGCTACATTATATCACTTGGATAAATGCAGTCCGGTTAAAATTTTGATGCTTAAATTGATAATTATTTATTTATAATACTATATGTGGTGCTTGATTTTTCGGCAGAATCATTGCAATCATGGCAAATGAATTGTTCATCTATAACAACATAGCCATCAACTAAATGAGTGCAAATAAAGCATATTTTAAATTTGCCGGATTTGGATATTGGGGTTTGAGGGGTTGTGGGGATCTCCTCAATTTCAAATTGCCCCGATTTCTCTTTTGGTTTGCGGCTGGTCATGATATAATGTCATTATATTGAGATGACTCAAATTTTCATAGCCTTTTCTAATTCTTTAATTTCTGATTTTTTATAATCAAGATATTTTTGCATTTCTTTTTCATATTTTTCGCATTGCTTTAAATATAAAGCATATTGTTTATCATAATCTTTATTAATTTGTTCTTTTTCATAATATAATACAAGATAAGAATTTTCATAATATGAATCATATTTTACTTTAACTAAAGCAGGGTGTGTATTTTTAGCAAAATCTAAAAAATCTAGTAAAGAATCTGGAGGTTCTATTTGTCTAGAAATAGTTTCAACTAGAATTTTTTGTGGAGCAACCGGCTTAATTGGTCTAATTGGCTTTTTAATTACATCATTTCTACGAATAATCATTTAATGATACTCCTCATAATATTCTTTGTCATTAAGACCGACCGTTTTTGACTTTAATTCATAAACCATATCTTCTAATTCATCAACTTTTCTTTCTAATTTTGAAATTGTTTCCTTAGAAGACTCTAAATCATCTAATAATTTAGATAACTCACTTATTAATGGATTATTGATTTTGTGGGAAACTTGATGATATTCTCTTTCAATGTCTATTTTTGAAAGAAAAGAATCTTTAGCATCCTTAGCTAAGGTATCATATAATTTCTTTAATTTAGATAAATTCTTGATTGCCTCATCTACTTTAGAAGGTTCAGATTTAGATGTTTTTAACTCTTCAATGACACTATTTTTGACTATAGTGAATAGTTTAGAAAAATCACTTTTCATTTTAAATATTCTCATAACATGCTTTACGACAACTTTTACAACAATCACAGGCGGTTTCTTTTTTCATCAACTCACTGTCAAATGGACATGTCGAAATTTCACCAAGATTGCCGCATTTAGAACATGAAATCACAGTGAGAGTTTCTAATATGACGCCATTACATACAACGTCGCCTTTCATTTTCATTTTCATTTTAATACCTGCAATTTTTTAATTACTTTTGGTACTTGACTTTTATACATTGGAAAAACTCCAATAACCGTGTCAGTATTTGCAGCCAATTCAGTTAAACCCGCATCAGTGACAATAATATATTGTGATTTAGATAAATCATCTTTTACTTTAGACCACTCTTTTTCATCAGATTTAAGCACAACTTTTCTGTATGAGGTATCAAGCCATTTTTTGAAAATTTTAACCATTTCTTTCGACTCATTTGGCATATCACTAAAACAAGATTGTTGTCCCTCCTGCTCTTGACATTCAAGCAAAAGCATCTGAGACGCATGAGCACACTGGGCGGCAGTTTTACCAATACTCATTCCCAATGATTCTCTAACTATCAAGTACATCACAATAGGATCTTCTTGAGTTTTTCGAGCCTCTACATTTTCTTCTGAATTATAATCTTTGTCCATAATAACACTATAATTCTTATAAATTACGTGTCAAGCAATTTACAAAATTAATAATCTGTACGCCAAGGGGCAAAACCTAGAACTTTAAATCTATCTAGTGGTGTTGCAGCATTAAATAATGTTCTAGTTATATGTCCATAAGCAATTACTGTTGGATCTGTAAAATCATATTTTAATTTATTATCATCTATAAATATAACAGAACTACCATCTCCACCCAATAGAAATATTCTATCATTTATAATAACTAATTGTGATCCATTTATTTCGCCAGGTATCACTCTAAGCGTATCAATCCAATCTAAAGCATTATTGGTGCCACACCTATAAATGTGAAATCCATCTTCCCATCCAGCAAACAAATAGCCCTTATCTCCAATAATTGCAAACTGTCCGAAAGCGGCGTTGTGGGGTAATAATCCAGTTGGAGTTGTCCATAATAATGGATTAGATATTGGGGCTTTATATATTTTATTTGTATCTGAACTTGATAATGTTACGCCTCCAAATAAATATATATATGAACCAATAATGCCTATGTGGGATCCATATAATTTATTTGGAAGTTTGGATCCAGTATCAATCCACGATAATGGATTGAGAACAGAAGCTCTAAAAATGCTATCACTTGCTTGACCAGATTTATTACCACCGAAAAGATAGATATATCCATCAATTACCCCCAACTGTGAATGACATAGTTTAGATGGTAACAATGACCCATTATTTGTCCAATTTAATGGATTTGCTGTTTGTGCTGAAAATATTTCATCAGTATAATTATATCCATCTATCCTACCACCAAACATATACATGTAGCCATCAATTACTGCTAATTGCGATCCATACAATGTTTTTGGTAAAACTGCTCCCGTATCTTTCCATTGTGCTGGATTGTCTAATGTAGCTCTTAGAATTTTATTATGGTCTCTGCCGCCAAATAAATAAACATAACCATCAATAATGGCTGATTGTGAATAACTTACTTCTCTTGGCAAGACATGTTTACTAGTTTTCCATACCAATGGATTTGGCAAATTAAAATCAGCAATTACATATCCATCAAGAATAGAATATGCAGAAATATCTGCCAATGGCAAAGGTCCAGATTTATGTCCATGATAAAAATAACCGTCATAATCTGGAGTATTATTAACTACCCACGTTCTGTATTGGGCTGGAGATGAATTTAAATCTCGACCTAGCATCTTGTAACGAACCATACTATAATGGCTAATTATTTATATAATTAAAAAGAATATGCAAACATGTAATAGCTAAAAAATTTATTATGTCAACAAAATGTTGTTATTGTAATAGGCAATTTACAGAGTCAAATACTAAAAGTATAGATCATATTATTCCAATAAGCCAAGGTGGAATAAATTCTTCAGACAATATAGATATTTCTTGTTTAGAATGCAATAAAGCAAAATCATTTTTAACATTAGAAGAGTGGGTTAATTTATGTAAAAATATAAGTAATAACATTTAATTTTTTGATACGAAATATAAATTATTACGGCAGCGCGTTATACTGACATACCAAATATTAGCTTCTTCATTAGAAGGATCTAAATCAACTCTAGTTCCAATAGGCAAATTTGGTACTGGATGCCAACGTAATGTCCAATCCAAAATAAATACATTATTCGATTCTTTTCCTTTAAATCTATGAACTGTAGATAGCCAAACAATATTATTGTTATCTGTATCAGAAAACAATTGATCTATTTTATTTTTAACCTCTTCAAGAGTCTTAGAATCCTCACATAAATCAGTAAAACATTCTACTTTATCTAAAATAACATCTGTATTAGCGCCCTTTTCTTGCAATCTATAAATTTCTGCAATTTTCCAATTATCTAACCATTTTAAGAAATCTGGAATGTTATTTTTATTAGATTTCTTAATCATATAAATAAGATTATTACCAACATCTCTTCCGATAATATTGCATTTAATTCCGAGTTTAATAAATTTCAAACAAGTTTTAATAAGTGGGGCATTAACTCTACTTAGAATAACACTTCCAGGTTTTGCTAAAGAAAATATTTTATCAAAATTTATATAACTAATTTCACCTTCAATAGCATTAGGGGAAGCTTCAATGCCTGAAACTCTATTTTTAGCAAGATCTATTATTTTTTTAGGACATCTATAAGATATAGGAAGAGGCAATGTTTGTGTAGTTGGTTCTTTACTTAAAGCATCTACAATAGATGTATCTGATAGGCGCCAGGAATACAGGTTTTGGTAAAAATCACCAAGAATAATAATTCTGCCATCTGACTTACAAGCAGATTTAGCCATAATCATTTGGGCTTTATTTAAATCTTGAAACTCATCAACATATACATAATCATATTTTCCAACGCCTAATCCATAAATAAATGGAAACCAAATCATATCATCAAAATCAATTTCATTTTTCTTTGATTTACAAATGGCAAGCACTTTAATAACTGTACGAATAAATTCGTCTTCTTTCATTTCACAGGTATCAATTCCAAATTTTGCTATTAAATCTGAAATATGTCTTGGAGTATCAATTAACCCATTTTTACAAAATGAAACCACTTGTTTTAAGTTATTGGCTAAATCTAGTGTATCTCTTTCATTTCCAATAATATCTCTAATTATTTGGAATGCTTTATTATCATTAATTTCTATTGCACCAAAATTTTGTTTAATAGCTCTAAGACCTAAAGCATGAAAAGTATAAGCGTCAGTATAAGAGGGCAATCTTTGTCTTAATTCTTCTTGAATAATCTTATTGAATGCGGTAACAATAACCTTTTTGCCTTTAGGTATATATTTAGTTGATTCTACAAGCGAAGTAGTTTTACTTGAGCCAGCGTAAGCTGAAATAATAAGATGACCTTTTTCTTGGGCAATATTTTTAAATATTGCTTTTTGATATTCAGACCATATAACTTTTGGACCAAGTTTTACTAAATGAGTATTATCAACTTTTTTAGGTGGAAATTTTTTAGCCATTATATAGTTTCTTATCTAATTCAATAATTAAAATATTATCTTCTAATTCTAGTATTAAGTTTTCTGGCAAATTATCTAAAATACATGTGCCAAATAGCGACCCCACAATTGCTGCGGTTGTATCTGAATCATATCCCGCTCTAATAGCCGCATTCATAGCCTCATGGCAATCTGTAAATTTCATCAAACAATATAAGGCTGACGGTACAGTTTGTCTTACATCAGCCTTTGTTCCAAATACTTTTAGAACTTGTTGGTGAGAATTAATTTCAAGCATACTATCAATTTTTTGAATCAAATTTTTAACACGAGTATTATTTGGCAAATCTTCCATGACTCTAAGTAATAAATCATCTAAATCATCATTAACTAAATAATGTGTTGTTAATGCAATAGCAAGCGCCCCAGCTAAAGCTTCATTAGAAGCATGAGTCATATTGCTATCAATAGTAACCGCATCAATTAATGCTTTTTTATCTTTACGAAAGAACACTCCAAAAGGAGCGGCACGCATTGCTGTTCCATTGCCATAAGAATCTGGGACTCCAGATTTTGACCAATGAACACCTTCATATAATGAAGTTACTGCTATTAATGTAGTTTTGCCATACCCTCTTGCTCTACCAGAAGCAATCCAATCAACATAGCGAAGTGATAAATCATCTGGATTAAAATCATTATTTTCAACCAATGATTCTGCCACCATGAGGCTCATTTGGGTATCATCTGAATATTGCCCTGGCAATAAATTATGATATTTACTTCCAAGATAACTTTTGCCATCCCATTTTAAAAGCAACTCATAATCTGCTGGTTTTGATTCAAATGGAACGCCAAGAGCATCACCTATTGCGCAACCTAAAAGGACACTGCTCATTTAATTAATTCCAATCATATTATAATTCCACCTTAAAAATATTTTTACCAAAACACATAGCTCCAAATTTATCAATGTTTACCGAAATAACTCCCAAAACCTCTGGATCTGGAAGAAAATAAACACAATCTTCTTGAACAAAAGAAGCCGGAATCCATCCATGTGGCTCTCCCCTATTAAAAGTAATAAGTCCAACCCATTCTTGAAATGTTTCTATAAGCTTTTTTATATCACTTTTTGGATTATAAAGCATACAACGAAATGAAAAATCACCACAATTATCTCTTGCCTTAGTACACGCAGATTCCAAAAGATCCAATATTTCTTTCTCTGTAATATCATCTTTCATAGGAAGAGGTATACGATCTTGTAAAGGAAATTCTTTGATTCCCTCTTTAGATATATAGAAAACATTTGGTTCTAATCCAGAATCATAAGTTTCAGTATTACAAGAACAATCATTTTGAATATCTTGCACGAAAAAATTTTGAATTTTGCGTGAAATTCTATCATCCAATCTTTTAGATATTTCTGCTATTGGAGGACGATCGCACTCTAATAATTTAACACCATCACCCATTATACAATCGTTTCATAATCGAGACCAAGCTCTAATTTATGTCTAAGTTCAACGAAAAATTGAGCAGCTTCCATGGCGTCGTCAAATTCTTTTACTTCCATTAATGATTTTGGAGTTGCATGGGGGTTATAATATGTTTCCCATTCCACTGCCCATTTAGGATATTCATAGCGTCTAATACAACATACACCAGCAATATCCAAATCAAAACCACTAGGATGATTGATGACCTCGTATACCAGCTTGACTTCATTTTTTATATCCTGATTCATCTTTTATATTTTCCACAAATAGAACATGCCCATAATTCATTATGACCGCCCAAATAAATCCAATTATGAACACACTTATTTTTCATAATAAACCTTCCAACATCATAGCCAACACATAAGCATGTCCAACTTTAATTTTTGGATTATTCCAAAGCTCATCATAAGTAAATGTGCCAGGCTTCATATTATGCGCATCAAAATCTTGTAAGTAAAGCGTTTCAGAATTTTTATATAATTCTTCTAATTTTTTAAAAGCACTCGTATTTCTTACTGCATTAGAATAATGCGGAATATAAATTTCTTTTCTGGCAGTTACATAATCTAATTTTTTACCAGCCCAATAAGAATATAATGGTTTAACTCCCCTACCCATTGGATAGCGTTCTGCTCTTTTTGCATTCCAACCATCTTGTGCCCATTTAAAATATCTTTCTCCTGGTTCACCATCATCAGCATAATATTCGTATACCTTACTGTATTGCCAAAGATTTTCAAAATTTTGAGAAATGTGCCCATCATATAATTCAACTGGTCCTAAATAAAATGGACTTAATCCTTGGCTCCAATTTTTGGATCTAGAAGTTGAATTAACAATACATGACTCATCTATATCTTTTGGGCAAGCAAAACTAAAATTAACTACATGTAAATTTTTCAAATTTAAATCCTTTTAACGAAATGTAAATTCTGACTTATTAGATGATTCTGGGTCAAATTTTTCTTTTAATTTCAAATAAACTTTATACTCTGGATCTTCTAAATATTCCACTGCTGTCATATCAACATCATCTGGTGTTCCCCAGATTAATGATCTGTACCATTCTTTTGGAATATCATTTATTGATTTAACTTCAATGATTGACAATTTCCCCTCGTGACAATTTTTAGATTCTTCTGAAATAAACTTTGACGCATCATGTCGAAGAAGCTTAGTATTTAATTCATAATTAGATACAAAAACCACCTCAATAGTTTCTTTTGCATAATATATTTTTTTCTTTTTCATAAAATATTACTCCTATAATTTTATTTGTTTATTATAATTAAATAAATGTTAAATAAGTATTTAATTTTTCTCTTGCTTGATGCAATGTTATTTTTCGCATATCAAAATATGGAATTGATGCTGCCACATGAGTAGCTATCCCATCATATAATCTATAAGATATTCTGTCATATGACAGAATCGTATAATTATCAATAATATATTCTATACAGTAAAAAGTATTATTGACAAGTATTAGTTTTATATGTTTATTTGGGCAAAACCAAATGGTTGAGCCACCATATCCAAAAATATCACCACGCAAAGTATAATCCATTTTTGAATGGCAAAAATTGCAATATTTTATTTTAATAAAGTTTCTGAAAAAACTTTTAATTAAACTTTTAAATGATTGATGATATCGAGGAGTAAAAGACATTTAATATATCTATTAGAGATTCATTACTTTTGAGTGTATAATTTTACTAAATTTATAATAAAGTTTCTATTCCATATTTTTCTACATTAGAATTATGCATTTCAGTTGCTAAACGAATAGCCTCATCTTTATCAGTATGAGTTGCATATCCACAAAATCTATTTGCAAAAGGAATGCCTTCAAAATTAACTACTACATACCAGGCTGGAACAACAGATTTTAATATTGTCGTGGTTGTTTCATGTGCATAAACATATATTTTCAATATTACCAACCTTCCATTGGAAATTCTAAATAAACTTGAACTTGCCTTCTAATTTCATTGGTTATAGTTTTTTGACGGTCTGTATTTCTAGAAAGCCTAATAAACCAACGCCAACCATTACCAATTGCACGAGTTCCAGTATGCATCGATTGCCAATCAAATTCTATATATTTATATGATTCAACACTTTGAACTTTAAGAATCCCATCCTTAATTTGTTTTTCAATTATTTCATGCCAAGTTTTATAAATTATTCCATCAACTTTTGGTAGCTGATGTTTGCCTATCGCAAATTGCGTTGGGCAAATATCGCCATTTACCAATCCAAATAAATGCTGGCTATAATATTCTGGATTATCATAATTCGGTCGTTTATCCTTCGTATTTCTTGGAACATCATCATGATGATATCCGGGAATACAAGGAAACCATCCTTGCATTAACATATGCACTCTAGAATCTATTACTGGATTACAATTTTTCCAATCAGAAGGAAGATGATCTATAAAAGATTTTGTTAATGATCCACCATTATTATAGGCAAAATCAATTCCAGAATTAAAAAACATAGGCTCATTTTTAATTTCATCTTGAGAAAAATTAGATGGAAATTTACCCCTATCCTTTATTTTTGAATCAAAAGTATACATTTAAATTCTTTCAAAAATATTATTTTAATCTATTACGAATAGTTTCAAAAGAATCATTTATTAACAAATTTCCATCTACAAATACTGTTTGCATAATTGAAAATTCATTTGCGATTTTATTATCTGGCAATGTTACAGTTTCAAATTTACCATTTGCCCACTTAACCAAATCAAGCCTTCCAGCTTTACTGCGCTTTCCATGATCTGTAACTGGATCTTTAAATACATCTCTAGTTTTTCCATTAACAGTTATAGAGGAACATTTCATTGCAAATTTGGCAGAATCACGATTATGCGATTGCAAAAGTGCTCCTCCCATACCAAAAGCAATATTAGTGGCGCTATATCCATTCTTTAATAACACATCAAGAATTTCTTTAATAGAAGACTCATTAATACCATCTCCTTGAATAATTCTAACATTATTCAATACTTCATACCCTTTACTATTTATAGTTGTTCCAAATTTTCCTCCCAACAACATTGCGCATTTTAATACAACAGTAGCGGGATCTCCAGAATCTGGTCTAATAATAACTGTGGCTCCAGAGTCTCTAATATCATAACGAAGCTCTGCCCACAAATTTTCACATGCGTTATAAATATCATAACTATCTGATACACACGCTACTAAACTTCCTGGTTTAGCAAATTGTTTTAGCATATTTCTATATGCTTCAATCTCATTCTCTTTACCCCATGAAGTTATTGAGCTATGCTCCGCTGCTGGTATACTAAATGCTGCCATATCACAATTATAATATTCGTTTGCGCATAACACTCCAACTACAGTATCTGAGCCTTTAAAATTTATAAGATGTGCAGCACCACCTATCATTGCTGATTCTTGGCTACTTACTCCACGAGATCCAAAATCATGCAATTTAAAATCAATTTCTGTATCTGGATTATCTGAGCTTTTATTAAGCGCTTCTTTAATTATATTTTTAATTCTATAACTAATAGTGGCAACATTTACTGGATACCACACTGAACGAAGCAAAGATGTTTCAAGCCATGACGCCAGCCAAAATACTTTTGGATCAGTGGACTCAATACTTACCAATATATTATGAGTTGGAACTATAGTGCCTTCAGGGACTGCCCTAATTCTGATTGGAAGATTGCCTTTAAGGTCTTCCGCAATATACATCCAGCCTTCATAATTAAATGGTTCTCCATGCGCTTCAAAAAACTTTTTAGCCTTTTCAACCTCTGATGGAACAATTCGATCCATCAAATATTCTTTTAGATAATATTGCAATCCAAAAAATATTGTTTCATCAAATATTCCTCCACGCGATTCAATGTAAGAAAACATTGAAGTTGTATTTGGCGGATATTGTAAATAATGTGAAGCTTTGTAACTGTCTGTATCAAATATAAGATTATATTTCATTTTACTCTCCGTAATTATTGTTAAAGTTTCTCTCCGAAACTGTTTTATAAAAATTTACTACACTTAATATCGATTAACAAAGTAACTAATTATATGATAATGATCTTCAAAAAACTCACTATCTTTCATGTGAATTTCATTGATTGGCATCCAAAAAGCTTTTTCAGCATCGTCTGAACCCTTCACTTTCGGCAAAATGCCAGCCCCAAGATCTATTAAAAACGCAGTAGTAATAGTGCGTCCTCGAAGTGAGCGCCCAACTGAATCAAAAGTTTTTTGATCTGCTATGGCATAGTTCAATTCTTCTTTTGAAATATTTATTACAGTTTCTTCCCTAAGCTCTCTTAAAGCCCCATCTCTTAATGTTTCATCTGCATTAAGGAAACCGCCTGGAAGTGCCATTAAACCTTTACCAAGCTTACCTTTACGCCTTACAAGAAGTATATGTCCAGATTTAATTACAACCGAATCTACTGTATGAAAAATCGGCTGAAATGGACTTCCAATCCATTTGGATTTATACTCCGTAAGAAAATCATATTCATCCTTTAATTTTTTAAAGGTATCTGTAGTTTTAAATTCTTCTAAATATTTAACAGTTGATTGGTGTAATGAATTTTTATATCCATTATCATAAGTAAAATACTTATCACGAATATTTGTTGCATGTGGAAATTGATTTAGATTTGGCATATCAATTAATGTCCACTGTGGGAATAAAAATAAATAGAAACTACTTCGATCATGCTCATGTCCGATTAAAGCAATATTTTCATTATCACCAACAATATCTGATACTTTTGTTAAAAGTTCATTTTGCCACATGATATCGTTGTATGCATAATCTCTAAGTTTAATTATATAAGAATTTTCTCTCTGATCTGGAGTAAGAACGTCTTTAATCATTTGTTCACGCTCATTAGCGGTCCATGGATTTTTAGTGTCACGCGCTTTATTAACGCTTCCAGCTACAATAATAACTTTTTCTGCCTGACTGAAAGCCTCATCAATCAATGCTAAATGACCTTTGTGGGGTGGCGCAAAACGACCTATAAATACGCAATAACTATACTTTTTCATAATTTCACTCTCCGTGATTGTAATTTAAAAGCTCTCTCTGAGCTTCCTAATATTATATATCAATATTGCTAGCTTCTACTTACAACATAAATCTTTATAAATTAGCCACAATGCCAACAATTTTAAAAATAAAATGGAGGCAAGCAATCAAGCCGCCTCCATTATTTCTTAGGATAATACTATTTGGTTATAACAATATTAGTTGTATATTTTTACAATCTTGAGAATTCCATTGGATCTGAACGTCTAACAGCTGATTTTTTAGACGTCAATCGTGGAGTTGAGCCAAGATTCATAATTTGCTGATTTGATGCTGGAAATCCAGTGGCATGAGGTGCTGGCTTATTTTGTTCTGCTAATTTAGCTTTTACTAGATCCCACCACAAGTAACGTACTCTAACAATATCTTTAAATACTGGCTTAATTAAACCTTGTACATTAATAATTTGTTGTGGAACATATTCTCCCGCACCAACTGCGGCTGAACATAACATAACAGAATTATCTATATTATTAGAAGATTTTGATACAGAATCTTGAGAATAATAATTTGTGTTTATAGTTCCTTTTGATAAGGAATTTTCTCCGCAATCACCAAAATTTTTCAAGTCCACATTAACATTATTACTTCTTCTTCCATCATTGGAAGAAGAGTCACAAGTAATTCTTATTCTATCATTTTCATACCAAGGCTTATTAAATATACGATCAATATATGGATTATAAAATGGATAATTATAGTGATTATGATTAATGTTAAGTCTTACTGGTTCAACATGACCCTCTTCATAAACGGCGGCTGAAATAATTCCTTTATGAGATAAATCGCCATGAGTATGTAATGCTACACTATTTTCTGCATGAGTAAATACAAATGCGGCGCCGCCTTGATGTGATTCTGGCCAAGCCTTAACTGATAATTCACCATATCCATTTACTACCCACATATCTTCATTTGGTTCTAAAGAGGCTTTCTTGCCTGTTAAAATATCTGTTCCGTCTAAAGTAAGTTTAATTTGAAGTTTTTTATATGTTTTATTTTTAAATTTTATTTCGAAACTTTCATTTCCAAATACGCCTATTGTATTGATTCCGTCTAAATAAAATTGACGTAATGATTTATTTCTAAAATCATTGTGGTGTGATATAATTTCTAACGTATAGTCATTCGTTACCATGCTGTCTCCTATAAATTGGTGTCCGTCAAACTATATATCAAATCTTTCATAGATTTTATCGAAAATTATCGATTATATCACTTTTTATTATTTTTAAATAAATCAACGTATTTTTCTGCAATTTTTGCCCATGTATTTTCATTAATAAAATTAATTTGTTTAATAACTTGTTCCTCTTTAAGATGAAGGTTTGTAAAAAATTTATCTAATTCTGTAGCAATTTCTTCTGGCGAGTCAGCTTTAACGGTTGGCAAATCCGAAAAATGAGGAATTCTAGAAGAGATAACTGGAATGCCTTTAGACATAGCAAGACGTGTGGCGGCGGCAGCACCAATCAGGACAATTTATTAAACAAAGACTCATCACTGCCACAGTAACTCTTAAGTTTATTTAGCCATGCCCTAGACTTAATCTTAAACATTACTGGCGTGTTAGTTTTCTTATCTGTAGATCCCTTACAAACTACACCCTCATAAGACATGCCTTGAAGGGTAGAGTTTTTTACTTGATCAATAAATTCTTCAGTTATTTGTCCAATATAAAGAACATTTGGGGTGTCCAAATGTCCAAAATGTCTAATAAAATCAAGAGGTTCCAAAATTCCTTGTTTATTTGGGTCAACGTCAAATAAGGTAACGGTTTGCTGTTCAGAGTCAATATGTTGACCAGCAAATGAATTTGGACCATAAAATTCAAAAAAACAAATTATATCTTTGATATTATTCTTTTCACAAACCATTGTAATATCTTTTTCTTTGACTAAAGAAATTGCCTTGCCAAATGGCTTTGTATTAGCATCAATTAAACAATTTTTACTACCAAATTTATAAAACCCTTTTTTATTATTTAACTCAGCACGAATTAAATTTCCATCAAGTTTTGGTTGAGCATAAATTTTGATATAAGGATTGAGATCTTTTGAAATTGATGGATAATATATCATTGATCCTGCCCTAAATACAATTAAGTATTTTTAAGTATTATTTAATACTTTATATAAAATATTTGTTTCATTTAAGAGAACAAAGACCTCTCCATTCTCTCTTACTTCTGTTCCGCTTGATTTATGAAAAGTTACAACGTCACCCACTCTAACAAACATTGGCACATGACCTTCGCCATTTTCTTTTATAAATCCATCGCCAACAGCAACAACAGTTCCTTTTACAACGCCATCTGAACCTGTTGGCGTTAAAATAAGCCCCGCGGCAGATTTAGTTTCTTCTTCTTTATTTTTTGTAACTAAAACATCATTTCTTAGTGGTTTTAAATTCATAGTAACTCCGGTTAAATTATTAATACAACACCTTACAATATATCACAAGCTATCATTCTCAATTAAATGAATTATTTGTTCAAAAGTATATTTTATTTTACTTCGTGATGTCAATTCATTAAGATTAATATCAAAATTATAAAGTGTAAAAAATTTAGAAATATCCACGCCTTTAATTTTTAAAATTTTACACGCCTCAATAATTAATGAATTTGGTATCTCAGAATCTCTTTTTAATAATTCTTCCTTTGCAATATTTAAAACTTTAATTTTTAAATTATTGAAATATAATTTTTTATACTTTTTTATTTTATCTGGTTGGAAATTATATTTTTTAATATATTCAAAAAATGGCTTACTGCCCCTAAAATTATTACAGGGACCACAGGCTATCGTAAGATTTGTTGAATTATAAGTTCCTCTTTTACTATCTGGTACAATATGTTCTAATGTTAAAGATTCCATTGTTAATGGGATATTGCAATAACAACATTGCAATCCATCACGAATTATTACAAAATTTTTAATTCTTTTTCGTTTTTTATGTTTTAAACTCATTTTGTCCTTTCACAAATGGCTACAGTCGTTTATTGAATTAACAAACCACCCCCTATGATCAAAAGACAATTTTGTTACTGATGTATTATCTATATTAATTTTCCATGTAAAATTTTTATCGAAACCAATCACATAATGTAAAAATGCTTTTATTGTCATTCCATGAGAAAATAAAGCAATGTTAAAGTGATTATCATATTTTCCTTTATAATGATTGGCAACAAATTTATTATAAAGAATTTCTTTTTCAAACCATTCTGAAACTCTTCTCTCAACCATATTAAGAGATTCTCCATTAGGCGGAAGAAAAGAATTATTTAAATAGCCCATTTTAAGATACATAGAATCATTTATTGTTTCTTTTCTAGATTTTCCTGCCCAATCACCAGCACTATATTCTCTAAGTTCAGGCACTGATTGAATGATTGTTCCTGGCTCTGTTGCAATTTCGGCAGTAGTCCATGCTCTATTATAAGGAGAAGCATATATACGATCAAAATGAATATTTTTATATTCAAAATGTTTTCTTAAAAGAAAAGCTTGTTTTTCTCCATTAGATGTTAATGGAGTATCAGGGGATTGTCCAAGGTGATCTGGCAAAATATTAACTTCTGATTCCCCATGTCTAATTAAAAATAGACTAAAATTTAAATCATGTAACATAATATTCCTTATTTTAAAACAAGCTCTCCATCAATTTTTCGACCAATCGTCAAGTGCAATCCAAATTGTGGCTGTCTTGGCAATCCATATTTTTCTCTCAAGTCCAATAATTCATTGCAATAAACTTTCAACCAATAATATTCACCACTATCTTTAACACCAGGCTCATATTCAAATTCAATTATTTTATTTTCATTAAGGCGCCACAACTGATCGTTTTTAATAACTTCGCCCCTAATAATACTTGTGTGAGTTCCCCAAACGGCACGGGTAAGTTTGTGTTTGTGAGGAAACTCTTTACTAAAGAGGTGCCTGTAGTATTTAGATAGTTCATCGTCACACATGAGAACAAGCCAGCGGTTTGCATTTTTCAAATGGCTGCGAGGACTATATACTAATTTTCCTGATGATTTAAACATCTTTTAAATAACAATCTCAATTGATTGGTTCTGAAAGCTGGTTCCGCCCCAGCATTTGCGCTTTCGGAGGGCGCCGTCCGACTATTAGACGATTTCAGAATGGTTCTGATAACTTAAAAATGTATTTTATTTACCATTCAAAGCATCATTCAAATCCGTAATCGGATTCTTTTGTGGCACTTCTTTTGCTAAGAATTGTTTAGCAACAACCTTTAATGCCTCATCAAGAGTTGGTTGAGTTGCTTTACAAACAACTTCCTTATCATTTGCAAAGGCTTTGGTATATCTAGCAATGGATACATAATATCCATACTTAACCTTAGATACAATTACACTAGGATGAGTTAAGTCAGCTTTAAATTTGAAACATACCGCATCAGTTAATTTTAATAGTAAATCTTGTGTGTTATTATTCATTTTATTTTCCTTGTAACATTCTTTTTACATCATCAGCTAAATCTGATTTATTAGATTCTAAACCTTCACCAACTTCAAAGCGTTGAAATCTAATAACTTTAATTGGTCCATTAACTTTTTTTGACAATTCATCAACAACTTGATTAACAATTTTCTTTGGAACCATAATACTTTCTTGCTCCAATAAAACCGTCTCAGAATACCACTTATTGAATTTGCCAGCAATAATTTTTTCCCAAGAAGCTTGTGGCTTCTTAGCATCTTCTAATTGCTTTTCAAAAATTCCTTTTTGTCTTTCAACTGCTTGAGGGTCTATATCATCTCTAGTAACTGCTAATGGGTTCATTGCAGCAATTTGCATCGCAATATCATTGCAAAGATTATCAACAGCCAATTTATCACTTACAGTTATTAAAGACATTGGGCAGCGGACACATAACAGCACTCCAATTTTATTATTGGAATGAGTATAGCTATATACAAAATGATCTGATTTCTCAGGTGACATGCTTGTCCAGCGTCTAACAACTATATTTTCACCAGTTTTATTAGATAAATCTTTTCTTAATGATTCTATTTCTTCATGCTCTTCAAATTTTGAAGGATTGGTTGCAGTTAAATTTTGTTTTAAACCTTTAACTACTAAATTTACAAATTTAATAAAATCTTGACCTTTGGCGACAAAATCTGTTTGGCAATTAACTTCAAGCATAAATTTAGAAGTCCACCCATCTTTAAGATATTCTTTAATGACAAGGGCACCTTCTGTAGATACTTTACTAGCTCTTGCAGCTACATTTGATAAGCCTCTAGCTTTAACTAGATCCGTTGCCTTTTCAATGTCCCAATCAGCCTCAACCAAAGCTAATTTGCAATCATTCATTCCGGCTAATGTAGCGTTACGTAATGTTCTTATTAATTCAGATTTGTTCATGATAATCATTTCCATTAATTATTTCCTATATATCAATTGTCGAACCAAAATATAATTCTAACATTTTCAACATTGAAATCAAGTTTTTTCATTGCTTCAATATTTTCCATAAATTTTAAACCAACTATATCTTTATATTTTTCTTTCCAAGAAATTTTTGTATAATATTTAATTCCTTCATTTTCAAAAGCATAAAGATCTATAATCTTTTCCATTTGATCGGCTGAAACAATCAGGCTCTCTTTTGAAACATTAACATCATAGCTATAATGATCGTAGGTTTCTGGATTATTTTTTAATCCTCTATATTGTTTTACGTCCGCATAACCTACAAAAATTTCTGCTTCTTCCCATGGAAAATCAATTAATTCTTTTAATGAAATACATCGTGCAGTATGATAATCATCTCTGCCTGCATCATAACTTTTACGTAAAACTTTAGATAAATTTTCTGGAAGCCTAGAATACTCGTTCGCAATTTGCTTTGAAAAAGATTTTCTTACGCCAGCCAAGAGTCCAAAAAGACTATAATTTCTATAGTTATACCACTCATTTTGTTTCATATATTCATCATATGGACCTTCATTTGATGATACCTGCTCCCAAGTATCATCAAATTTTTGTTCTACAAAAAAATGTAGATCGCAACCCATAATGAATGTTACTCCCAAATAAACAAACTATAATGTGTAATGTAAATTTTATAATTTACCTGTCAAGCCAGAAAATTAATTTTTTACAAATAATCCATGAAAATATTTAGCTAAACTGCCAGCTATCAATATTAATAGAAAATCTTTAACCAATTCAAAAAGCAATTTGCCCAAAATCTCCAAAACAATTTCCATATATTAATAACAAATTAATATATTATTTTAAATAAAAACTGTATTGTTAACAACAATATCATCTAATAACTAATTATTTTTATCAGCTTTATAAAAAGCTATTCCGCATTTTGAAACACCTTCTGGTGTGGAAGCCAAATATAATAGCTGATATAATAATCCCGCAAATTTGAGCGATTAATGGGTAACGATCCCATGTTCCGACATTGGCAATGTCGCGGTCTACCATTGACTTATAATCGCATGTACAACTTAAAACAACAAAATTGATGGGATCTTTATTTAAAACTCTATCACTAGAATTCGAGATGGCTTCGAAACCATCTATCATTTAAGTTTCCTTAAATGAATTACCATGTAATCACATCTGCATTTGTTTTAAGGGAGCGAGTAATCGGGCTCGAACCGATGACGACCTGCTTGGAAGGCAGACATTCTACCACTGAATTATACTCGCATTATACTTATGCCAAACTATATACCACCTTTTATTAAAGGTTCATTTATTTTTAAATACCTATGTATTTTTCATTATAATAATGAATATAACCAAATTATTTTGGAGAGTCAATGACTACAACGAATCCTACTAGATGTTCACATTCTGTTTTAACCTATCACACAGGAAATACTACAGGCGTATTGCTAAATACCGCCAATTATCCTGCCTATTTAAATTATACAATTAATACATGGACATTTGACGGCACTAATTGGACTTTATCTACAGGAGCACAACCTAGTGTTCGTGTTCAAGCAGCTATGGGTTATGACCAAACAAGTACCGTTTTATTTGGCGGACATAACTATTCAACATATTTACAAGATACTTGGCTTTGGGATGGAACAAACTGGACCTTAGCTGCCCCAGCAAATAATCCCACTGCTCGTGCTAGACACACAATGGTAGGGTTAGCGGGTAATAGCTCAGTTGTTTTATTTGGCGGAACCCTTCAAGATCGTGGCTTATTAAATGAAACATGGGTTTGGCAAACTGGTAACTGGACAAATATGACTCCTTCGCCAACAAGCACTACTAATAGTCCTCCAGGCAGATTAGATGCCGCAATGGCAGCAACTGCCGCTACAATATTACTATTCGGTGGAAAAAGTGGAGATCGCGAATTAAATGATACTTGGAAATGGGACGGTGTAAGTTGGACACAATTAACTCCAACAGCATCTCCTGGAATTAGATCTGAACATGCATTAGCTTGTGATGGAACAAATTATATTCTATTTGGTGGTAAGGTTGCTGATAGAAGATTAAATGACACTTGGGTATTCAATGGTACTACTTGGACCAAACAATCCCCAGTAACCAGCCCAAGCGTTCGTAGTGGGGCTCAAATGGTATATCATGCCGCTTTAGGCAAGACTGTATTGTTTGGCGGTGAAGACGGTCTTGGCAACTTAAATGATACCTGGGCATGGGACGGCACCAACTGGACTCAATTATAAAATATTAAGAAAATTTCTTTTTAAGTTTTTCATATTGTTGACGCTCTGCAAGTTCTACTTTCTTCTTAGAAAGAGACTCTTTTAGGGCGTGAACTTTTTTATTTGCAGCATCTATTAAAGGCTGCAAATATTTTGTACTTGTAACTTCTAAAATTTCAATTTCAGCATAATCATAACCATGATTATCACTAACATCTGACATAGAATCACACATTACATCATTTAATTCATCTTCATCATTAATTTCTGAAAGATCAGGGAAATTAATAACTTCATCTATAGCTTCTTCCATTGATTTTGCTGAAAGCAATGAAAGAGACTCTCCACAAGCAATCGTATAATCACAACCCTCACCTTTTTGTTTACGATACAAATAATATTTTTTACTCATAATTAATCCTTGTTAAGTGATAATCTATAAATTTTACAATTACTAATGAATTCTGAAGTTGCAGGGACTAATGGTTTAGGATCTATTTTTTCTGGCAATAAATCCCATAATTCTGGAACAAACCAACATAAGTTATGACCAGTAGCATCTCTATGTTGGCGAATGCCTGCACGTAACTTTTTAACTTCCAATTGCAAATCTTCCATAGACATTAGCTTTAAATCTTCATCAATCATATAAACTATTCCTTTAATCAAATTCTCCAGCTTTTTCTAATTCATTATGAATTGACATGGCTTCTTCTAATGTTATTTTAAAATGATTAGCAACACTTATATCAGTTGGGCGACGACCTGCTAATTGTTCATCAAGAACCCAATCTAATATTGCAAGAAATAAGTCGTCAGATCTATTTTTGTATTCTTTCATCATATTAATTTTCCTAATAATTTTAACTATAAACAAAACATATCATTATTTTGTTATAAAATTATGAAAAATAATTTAATTAAGCTTGCAGAAAAATTCAATTTAAAATATTCAGCAGATGTTCAGCAAGAAGTCCATCAATCTCTAGCAAATGCTTCATTAAATGAAGGAACTAGAAAATTATTTGGCATTATTCCTTTTATTCAAATGATTAATAAAGATCAAATTAAATTATCTTTTAATGTTGAAAAGAGTGGAAACACTGTTACAGTATCAAATTTAAAAGTAGAGCCTTGGGATAAGGCTAATTTAGCTAGTAAATACGAATCATTAAAAACAAGTATTAAAAAATATTTAGAAACTCATAATGTTTATTCGGTTCCAGAATTTAATGTTCATTTGGAATATGAACATGAAAATAATCCAGAATTATAATTTGTAGGCAATAAAGGAATTGAACCTTTGTTTCCACCATGTTAAGATGGCACTCTAGCCGCTGAGTTAATCGCCCGTCAAATAATCTATTTACACCCATTAAAGGTGGCTCGTTACATTAGCCATAATCATTTTCATGTAACCTACTCATGTATTATGGAATAGACTATTTGGTAGGACCTAACAGAATCGAACTGTTGTTTTATCGATGTAAACGATACGCTCTACCATTAAACTAAGGTCCCAAACATTTTTATATTATGTGGTACTGGTCAGAGTCGAACTGACTATAAGGCACGTATGAGATGCCCACCTTTCCACATTGGTGACAGTACCAAGATTATATTATGTCATTTTATATACTTTTAAGGATTTCATTAATTCTTCCTTAGAAGAAGGATATATAACTTGCCATACATTTTTTTAATGCCTCTTCAGAATCTGTCATATGAAACCCTGCATGTCTTAATTTATTAGAATTAAGAATACAATTAGATCTTTTTGCAACTGTTAATGTATCTAATTCAGATTCATTTATAATATTAAATCTATGAGAAGGAACATATTTTTGATATTCTCTAACAACTCTTGCAGCAGTTAATGGTTGAGGATTCGTTACATGCCAAATGCCAGTATGTTTCTCTTTTGTAAACCAATCAATACATCTAACCAAGTCATCCATAAATGAAACTGAATTAGGTATATCAATTATTTTTTGATATCCAATTAATTTATTAATAAGGTTACGCTGATCATTCATTGTAGAAATTGGCATTCTAATTCTTAGAATTGTAGCATTCATTTCATTCAATGCCAAATCACAAGCATATTTAGTTCTTGAATAGAAGGATTGTGGATTTGCAAAATCCTTTTCTTCCCAGCCTGGATCCAACTTATTTGATTCGCAAAAGCAAGGCTCGCCACAACCACAATCAAATTCCATACGAGGCGAGTCTCCACTAAAAATACAACCCGATCCAATTTGGATCATATGAATTGATTTCTTTTTACAAGCCTCAGCCAACATAATTGGCAAAGCCACATTTATAGAGGCAGTAATTTCTTTATTACTTTCACAAGAATCTATATTAGGGCGACCTGTCTTACCAATACAATTAACTAATACATCAGGCTTATATTTATCCAATAAATTATCTATATAATTACTAGATAACTCGACTCGCTCCGTAAGTATTGGATACTTAAGATGTTTACCAACAAATCCATTTCCTAATGTAAAAATTTTCATTAAACCTCAAATTATCATAATAGAAATTACTGTGCCCATTACAAATCCACAACAAAAACTAGTTGTTAATGCCAGTCTGTCCATAATATAACCTCGTTTTATTCTTTGTCAAATAATAAATAAAGCTATAAAATATTTCTATCTATAGCTTTATTTATAGAATTTATTAGTTAAAAATTTTTGAGTGAATTTTTTCTTCATATTGTTTATATTATATTAATTTTTAAAAAATTTTCAATTCTACTATACCATCCAGGCATCCACTCTTTAATATCATTCAGGGAGCAATTATTTTTAATTAAATTAATTTTGTAACAACAAAAAACAATATTACCTTTAATATAACCTAAACTTGGCACAATCTTATCTATTGATATAGTTTCATTACATTTATTAATAGCGGTAGAATTTATCATTTTTCTATCAGAATAAAAACATAAACCATTTTGGTTATTATATTGTTCTATAAGATATTCTTTACTTAAGTCAAAATTTAATCTCTCTCTTTTAGCTCTTGATTTACAGTATAAAAATTTTTGACTTAAGTAATATTTTATATCAGATCTTAATCTTGATTGACGACGCCCTTCTCTTTTTTTGTATCTACAATTTTTACACCTACCATCAATCCATTCAATTTTTTCATTATTATTTTTATTATTTATAATAAAAACCTCAAAATTAGATTTCTGAATTTCAAGCTTACAAGACCAGCATCTACCATGTGTTTCTGAAATCGGGAAATAGGATCCTTCAACATTTGATTTTAATCCTAATTTTTGGATAACATTTTTAACTGTATGCTTTTTTAAAACAAGCATATCAGTTATTTCTTTATTAGAAAATCCCTGGGCATTTAAATCAATTATTTTATTTTCTATATCTTTTGACATACTATTATGTCACAATATCCGTATTTTGGATAAATTTTAATTATATAACATTGTATTTTTACTTATACTTTCTTCAAAAAATTTAATTAATTCAATTAATTCAAGACTTTGATCTCTTGAATCGCCGAAATAAGGATTTTGACAAATGCAGCGTAAAAAATCTTTAATATGTGGCAAGGCTTCTTTAGTAAGAATACCGTTTTTAATTGACTCATCAATTCCATGTTCAAGTATACTATTCATTTGATATTGAATATTCCATCCAAGTTTATTATATTCTCTACAAATATTTATAATGTCACTTATATCCAACGGAATACTAAATTCTTCTTGGGTTTCGGACAATTCATTTTTAACACTTTTTTGATTTAGAACATTGATGATAGTCATTCTATACACTCCATGTGTAAGATATTTTTGTTTACTTAACGGTATTTAATTATAAAAGAACAGTATTTTCCTCCTAATAAAATTGGTTACCACAACATACCATTTTATTGGTAAATCACCGCAAATTAACGTTAAATATTAAAATATTTTTATCACTAATGATCTGATTATTTTTCTAATTATTCTTCATCAGAATCTTTTAAGAATGCCCATAGCTTTCTGTCTGAAAATGAACTTCCTTCAACCTGCTTGATTCTTTTATGTGAACGAATTGCAGCCTCTAATTCATTCATTCTTTCTTGCATTAAGTCCACTGGACATTCATGTTCGGTATAAGTTCCCTTATAAACTTTTTTAAGATTATAAGCTTTCCAATGAAAAACAAAACAAAACCAACCCCATTCCCATATAGGAGCTATCCAGGCAACCTCGCCTTGAGTATAAACCATATGGGATTTAAGAAACCAAGGTTTCCACTTCCAATTAAATTTTTCGTGCGTAATAAATTCAATCCACATAAATTATGTTCTTTCTTTATAATGGCAGTTTGTCATAAATAGTTATGAATCCATTTCTTCGAAAATAATATCAAAGCCATATTCATTATAAAGTTTTTCCATAGCATTTCTTACTTGTGGAAATTTCGAAGATAAATTAGTTACAGCGTTTTTTTGATCATGAATTTCATAAAATATATCTTGAAGCATATTAGATCCACATATGGCTTCTAATCGATCTAATTCTTTAATTAGATTAACTAAATCTACTGACTCTTCGTCTTCACTTAATGGTATTAACTCTTTAGCTTTAGTTGGGCAATCAGTATATTTTTCTCTCGTTGCCAACTTAAAAGATGCAAAATGAACAACAACTTGATTGCCAGAAATCTCACGGGGAACAAGGTCTCCCAAAATATCTTTTGACATCCAATTAACATAAACAACCAATCGTCCAAACTCATCCTTGCCCGCAGAATGAAACCAGTCATGTGATGATAACATTTCGTCTAATTCTTTGACATTACTTTCCATAATATAAATTCTCCTTAAATAATAATTAAAAATCTTGGCAGGCGCCGAACGAATTGAACGCTCATCTTTTGAGTTGGAAACAAACGTGCTACCATTGCACCAGACACCTATATAAAACTATATCAAACTATTCATATATCAAAAATTTATCAACACAGCACTAACAAGTGCTAAAATAAATGCAATTAATTTCCAAACTGAGAACACTTCATTTAAAAATAAAAATGAAAGTATTAATGTAACTATTGGATTAAGACTAATAATAGCACTTGTTACGCCAACATGATTAGATCCTTTTAAAATAAATCCAATCATAACTGAAGCAATCATTGATAATATAATACATATTGCTGCAAATATCATTCCTTGCATTGAATAAGATTTATTATCTTCTTTGCCTAATAAATAAAACCATAATGGAATACATAAAAAATATATTCCTCCAGCAATAATTTGAATATAATATGGATTAATTCTATCTACAGCTAATTTTCTAAAAAATACAGAGAATCCAATTAAAACAATTACGGCAAATATTAGATAAAAATTTTTCATCTATAATTAAAATAAGTTTCTGAAATTCTTTTACTTAATTTTTCATTAAATTCTTTAAGCTTAATTTCTTTTTGTTTTTTTATACAAACATCACAAGTACAAATACATCCATCAGCATGGGAACCAACATCATAACAAAAATGATTCTTAATTTCATTCATTTGGCGGAAGAAGTACGTCTCGATCGCAATACCCTTTCAGGTACGCAGAGTTTAGCAAACTCGCTTAGCCCCCAGCTAATTCATCTTCCATATTATATTAAACTTTTTCTATACTCTAATTCTTTAACTATAGACTCATTAACCCATCTTGGATCGGCGGTGCCTCGAAGATCTTTTATAACTTCTCCCACTAGAAATCCAAGAAGCCCAATTTTACCAGACATATATCTATTTACAATATCAGGATATTCATCGCAAATTCTGCGTGCGCAATCTTGATAATCTGGACTAATATAAAGAAATGGTGGTTTATTAGCGTGCATGTTATTTTGCCTTTACTATTACAGAATATTTATCAGTTAAATCATCTAAAAAATTTAACAAAGAAAGTATTTCTTTATCTTTTTTAAGATTAGGCTTTTTATCAATTTCATCAAAAATTTTATTAATATTCGATTCAATTGCAATTATTAAATTTGATATTTCTTTTTTCATTTGGCGGAAGCCAGAGTAATCGAAACCCACACCAATTAAGGTGCCATCAGTTTTCAAGGCTGCGTTCGTGTCCTAACGAATTTAGCTTCCATATTATTTATATATTTTATTATTAGTAGCGTCTATTGATATCTACACATAATTCATTTACTAACATTGATTCTAGTGAACTTCCACAAAAACGCAGCTGCATTAATTCATTGAACCTATTAATAACTCTATCAACATCACTTATTGTTACTTGATATCCAGCATCAGTATATGTGGAAATAAAATTTGTAAAAAAGCTACTCTTTGTAAAAAATGTTCAAATAAAAATAAAACATATCATCCTACAAAAATAATTTGGCCAAATAATGAAGAGCTT
>Ga0315284_10002579_pt1 | contig 25897 bp, 25 predicted proteins | sample YL17G09_16_MG_FD_203696 | JGI IMG/M metagenome (GOLD analysis project Ga0315284, IMG submission 203696) | Sediment microbial communities from Yellowstone Lake, YNP, Wyoming, USA - YL17G09_16 | ecosystem: Environmental > Aquatic > Freshwater > Lake > Sediment | place: USA: Wyoming | collected...
GGGATTGGGAGGCTTCAGCAGCAACCTATCCTACCTTACACCCGAAGATAAGGAATTGATAACTGGCTTGGCTGATGTGCTGGCTGGGTCCGCGTATGGGCGGTATAAGGACACCTTGGATGCTACAGATGCATTGACTGTTCGCATGGTCGCTGCGATGTCACAATTATCTAATGCTGAGATGCTGGGCGCCCTCAAACAGTATAAGGGCGGGAAATGGGGTGAAGGGGGCACTATGACCTGCATTGCGAAATCCATCGAGCTGGCGAAAGATCCTGCGGTGCAGAAAACAGGATTGACTTCAGTTGAAATACTCTTGGCCTCAAGGATTGTCACCGCATCAAATGCGAATAAATATGTGGTGTCTGCTGGGGTTCGGCGAAGCGTTGGGGAAATGCGACCCGATGGTGCGAGAAATTTCACCGCAGCATTCAGTTCGGAGCGCAAAGGGGACGTGCTTGAGATTGCGAGGCGAATAAGGGATAGGGTGACGTTGCCTGCAGTCGAGGATATGAAACCGGTCACTGCCCCGGAGGATGCCAAGCGGGATAAGCTCGCCAAGAAGATAATAGAAGGTTACGCGGCTCAGTTGACTTCTCTTAAGACTGGAGTACGCGAATAGGCGCGGCGGTCATCTATTTTCCCCACCTCTCTTGTAGAATTCCGCGACTGTCTTTTCAACGTTAGTTTGGTCGTATCTCATCTCCTGGTCTGGGTCGAACTCGAATCCCTCGACAATTTCAATGTCTTGAATGCATGAGGAATTGATTCACCCGCATAACTCCTCAAAGTCTGTCCTTATTGGCTTGCATCTTCACCCATCAAACCCCTGATTTCAGATTCCAGTTTTATTATTCTATCGATTGTCGGATGGTTGGGTCCCAGCCGTTCAGCGAACTTACTCGTTGTCTCATTGAGAGTCTTCTTCTCTGTTCCATGCATGAGCTTGTCTGCGTAACAGATTATTTTCTCCTCTAGCGTTCCGGGAATATAATCTTTTTCAGGGAGACCGAGTTTGGTCGCTTCGTCTTTCCCAATCCCCCCGCCGATGTGGGTTTCACATACTCTCGCATATTTTGGGTAATCTTTAAGTATGGTTGCGCCTTCTATGCCGTGTCTTATGCCATGTGTCTTGCTTCTGCCGATGTCGTGTAGTATTGCCGCGGTCTCGACGAATCCGACATCGACTGTGTGTCCTCTGTTTTTTATTTTCTGGGCTATCTCCACCGCAAAATCAGAAACATATAAACAATGTTCAACAACGTTCTTAGGAACATTGTTCACTTCTAGTAATCGTATCGCTTCTTGTCTTGTGAGCCTGGGCATATCAAGTCTGTTCGAGTAGACTGTTGAGTCGCGCGACCTCACCGACTATCTCATCGATGATTTCGCTGTTGTCGCACTCACTAAACTCCTTACTGCAGATGGGGCATGTGAAGTTAGCATCCATTGCGGCATCATATGGTACACGCTGGCATCCGCACTGGAACGTCACATTCTTCGTCTCACCATCCAATCGATTATTTAGGTCAATTAACTGCGTTTTAAGGTAGTTTTGGGCATGTTCCTTGATTTTGTCCTCGCGCCTAACCCAAAGATAAGTGTACCAGCCGGTCTTCTTGTTTTTTGTCCTCTGATACTCGACGAGACTATTCTGATGCAAGTCATTCAACAATGTTCGAATGACTGTCGCTTTGAGCTTCAACTCCCCAGCGACATCCTCATCATACTTCTGTTCATTCAAACGTTCTAAAACATTCACATGACTTTCGCTTAAACTTTCAACAAGAACATCCCTGATAATGCCCGATTTCATGACTGAAGCCATCAATGTATATCACGCAGCATTCACTTAAATATTCTCAGACTAGAACGCAATATATATAGACCCACTCCAGGAAAACAACCCTAACAATATTTGATGTCAATCGAATCGAAGAACATGGTGCACGGCCTATTGTACAAGCAACTGCAAGATCCCATATCACAATCAGGATCCTGTTGTATCGGGAAGACAACCTTGAACTTGTTCGTACCTGCTTGGATAACATTACCCGGATACTGGGTTGTATCTATGTCAATATGGCAATTATCCCATTTCGACCAGAATATGTCCCAGTTCCCGCCGAAATAACAGAGTGCAGTGGATCCCACGCTGCAGATGCCGACGGGGATAATCGCCGAATCCTCATAAACCAAAATCTGCGAGATGCAGTCGGCCTCGGGCATGGCCATGATATCAAGACTGATTGTATCAGCAGGCGTTGATGGAATGTCTACCGTGAACTCGAAGTAACTGTTCTCAAAGCCGCCTTCAGCGCTGTGGTGAACGTAGGGGTTTGAATAATACGGGGGGTCCCACGGGGTATCGTATCCAATCGACATATCATCCTCGTCGGGTTGACCCTTTTGCCAAATGTTCACATCCCAACCTCCTGAATAAGAAGAACCGAGTGTATGGTCCTGCTGGTTCAACCGAATATTTGGTGTATACAAAACCTTGCCGCAGTCTATATTCCCTAATCCGTTCTCTGGGAGGCAACCGGTATTATAGATTATGCTCGTCGGTTTCGCAGTGCACACATTAGGCTCCTCTTCGACTACGTCATCCTCCTCAGGGGCCTCATCCACTGTCACATCCTCCTCATCTTCTTCGGCAACGTCATCCACCTCATCCGCTTCCTCAGTAACATCATCTACCGTGTCATCCTCCTCTTGCTCTTCCAGGTCGCTATTTGGGCAGTCGGAGCCCGGAGTGGAGGGTGTGGAGGATATGGTGACGCTATAGTCCTCCCCAGTGCAGAGGTTCCCGCCCCCTACCGGATGGAAGCAGGAAATCATAAGGTAATATGTCCCCTCCCCAAGCGTCGTGGGCCCGCAGGTGCGGATTTGCGCCCCATTAGGCTGATACCAGGTTATACAATCATCCCAAACCCAATTGCTCGGCCAATCCGTTGGCTGCTGGCACTGGCAGGTGCATCCGTTGGTCGTCCTGCCATCTCCTGCGCAGTCGCATGAGGGTGAACTTGCACCCCACCAGTTGGCGTACATGTCATACCAGTTGACTCCATAGGGCAGTTCAGCCGACGAACCAGTATCCAACGTGACTGTCACATCGCATTGGCTGCCTGTTGGTATGATGAACATGTAATACGCATAGCTGCTTTCGCTTGTCCTGCCCCAGCGCCCGTATTGGCTTATGTCGCATTCGTCAGGATACGGCGGGCATGTGAAGCAACCGAGGGTGGTGGTCGTGGTGGACGTCGTCGTAGTAGTTGTGGATGTGGTCGTCGTCGTGGTGGCACCTATGTCCTCTCTCCAGCTGAGGTTCAAGGCGGCGGAGGATATGACAGCATGGCTTGGCACAGTGACATAGAAGACGCTGCCTGTCGATGAGGCTGGGTCGTACCCCATGAGGAGGCTCTCCCAACCATTACAGCAGATGCTGGTGTTTGATATCATATTGCCTACCCAGTTTTTGTTTAATGTGAGCCAGGCTCTTGCAGCCCAACCTGAACGGGGCTTGTCGGTATCATACCCTGACACCATCCTGGACGATTTCGTCTTGTCAGACGCGGCGTCTTCTGGCGGGCGCGTCGGACCAGAGTCATATATCACCGATACGCCATCATCAGTAACCACCTCAAGGCGGTATCCCATCTGCTTGGGTATGAGATTCTCTAAACTATCTCTTGTGAGGTTCCCGGCAGCTGAGGCATTACCAGAAGCCCAATACTGGCCCACCTCATCCAAGACCCCCTGCTTGTTCACCGTGTCCATCGCATTCTCGGCGACGAAGTGGAGGTGCTCGAACGTGGAGGAACCCTTGGTCTTAACGTCAGTGTACTGCAACCCGATGAAACCGAGCATGAGAAACAGTATGAAGCTCAACGCGATTAGGGCATCCCAGGTTATCATATACCCTCTGCGACTCTTCATAAGTCAGACCCCAAGTGATTACGAACAGCCATACTGCGGCTTTGACTGCATACTCTCTGAGTATGCAGGCCAGAAGGTAGGTATTCTGCCTTCTGTTGAATTCGTAGATTAACTGTTTGTAATATCATACCGCACCATTCAGGGTGCGGTATGTGATTGAATGCCATGGGCAGAATAACTTTTACCAGAGTCGTTAAATATTGACCTGCCATGTCAGCTTACCCAATAAGGGCTGATTTTTAAACATCCAGTATCATAAGATTATATGCGAACACGATGTCTGGCCGTGATTATCCTATCAGTCGTATTCGTATTGGGCTGCATGGGCGGCCAAGAACAGACCACTACTACTTTGCCTGAAGCGACCATAAGGTCCCCCACCACAAACGTCGTGGTACCGACGACCCTGCAGAAGGACATACAGGACTATCAGACTGCAATGGCCGGCTCTGACGTATCCGCGTGCGACAATATAGCGGACGAGAAGATAAGGGAACTCTGCATGAGAGACCAGGCGGTTAAGGCTTTGAACCCCAGGATGTGCGAGGACGTGACCGCTCCATCCCTGAAGGACACATGCTACCACAAGATTGCAATAACAATCCACGACAAGAGCCTCTGCAGTAAGATATCCGGTAACTTCGTCAGAAACGCCTGCAACAACAAGGCATAGGGGATGTTATCCCTTTGAGGATTGCCATCAGAATCTATCGGGTTCTGATTATCAATTCAACTCGGCTTTATGCAGAACTTCGCCGGATTTACCCCAAATCCTATGATAAGAATCTATGATACGCTTGGCTTATGGGGTTGGGGTAAACCAGTCCGATAGACTATGATGGCGGAGGCCTAGAATAACGACTACCTGTTGACTGCATCCATATTTGTCGCACGCGAGAATTAGCAAAATCCACTACTCTCCATCAAGATATTAATCCATATCCCCAATCAAAGCGCTCTATTGTTTCTCGATGCTCATCAGCACGTCAGGCTTCAGCTTTGATATGACGCTCCTGGGGTCCGTATGGTACATCTGGAAGAACTTTATGACTTCTGTGTTGTCTCTTATGCCACTGGCTATCATATGCTGCAGGACCTTCTCCCTGATTAGGAGCTCGGTGTTCAGCCTCTTCTTGCTTATCCCGCATTTTGTCGCTATCTTCTCGGTGAGTAGTATGGGGTAATTCGTCCTCTTTATAGAGTCCGAGTTGATGTCGTAGTAGAATATGTCACCCAGTTGGACGACGTCGCCTTCGATGCCGGAGACCTCAGACACCTGAGTGACCCTCCTGAGGGTCCCCTTCTTGCGGTCTGATATCCTGTTCACCACGACGATGAGGTTCAGAAGCGGCATCATCCTTATGGGGACGTTCATCGGCTCGCCCATGAGTCTGATGGTCGTCTCACGTGCGTTGTTGGCGTGGAGCGTGCCCATGCTGCCGTCCAACCCTATGTCCATGGCGACGAAGAGGGTCTCAGCCTCAGAGCCCCTGACCTCCCCGACTATCAAGCGGTCTGGGCGCATCCTGAGTGAGTTCTTGAGCAGACTTTGCATGCTCAAGTTCTGGGAGATGTCTGTGACCGACGGTGATGCCTCAAGCGGGACCCAGTTCTCTATGAACTCGAAGTTGAGCTCCAAGGTGTCTTCGACAGTGACCACTCGTTCGGTCCGCGGTATGAACATGGAGAGCGCATTCAGTAGCGTCGTCTTACCTGAGCCAGCACCGCCTGCGATGATGAGGTCGATGGGGGAAAGACCCAGCCCTTCGACGCACACCCACAGGAACGCCGCAAGCTCGGCGTTCACGCTTCCTTTCTCGATCAGGTCGAGTATGTTGTATGGAACCCTCTTGAACTTCCTGATGGTGAGTGCCGGCCCATATGGTGCGGCTGGGGTTATTGCGACGTTCGCACGGCTGCCGTCAGGCATCTGCGCGTCAAGGAGCGGCTTCTGCTCGTTGAGTTCACGGTTCGCGTACCTTGCAATCCACCCTGTTATCCCCTCAAGATGCTCATGGTCCTCGAACACGATGTTCGTAACGCACATACCATACTTCCTGTGGACGACGAAGACTGGCGTGTTGATTCCGTTCACCATTATCTCCTCGAGGTTCTCATCCCTCATCAGCGGGCCCAGGCGCCCGTAACCCAAAAAGAGGTCGTCTATGACGACGGAGACCACGTAGTCGATGTTCTGGGGCCTCACATTCTGGTCTTTTATCTTCTCCTTGAGGTACTCCTTGAGGAACTGCTCCTTCTCGGTGTTGGAGTGGACGCTCCAGAGGCGCTTTTTTATCTCGCTGCCGTCGCCTACGAGGCTCTTGGAGTTGGCAAGTGCGCGCTTCTCATCGTCGTTCAACTCGGGGGGCATGAAAAGGTAATAGGGAATCTGGCCGCCTTCTCCGGCCATTATCTTCACGCTATCGTAGGATTGTAGGGCCTCTGCCATCAATAAGTATTGTCCCGTGTTAATAAAAAACCCGTCAGTTCCCGCCGGGGGGCTGTAGCATGCTCGTAAGTTCAGAGCGCATCTCGTTCATCTTATCGAGGAGCTTCTTCTCCTGCTTCTCTAGGACCTTGATTTTCGTCTCTGCGCTGTCGTGCTCGTCTGTGACGTACTTGAGGCTCGCCTCCTTTGTGGTCTCGATGAGTATGGGCCCGACGAGCCTGTAGATTTTCCCATTTGCGGCAGGCTCAATCTCATTTTTCGCGTTATCGAGGTCTGCGCTCTGCAGCATCAGCTGCTGCTTCTGCATAGAAACCATCTGAATCTGATTCTGGATGTTCTGAAACTGCGTGAGCTTGTCCTGAACCTGCTTGGATACGTCCATTGCCACAATACTTAAGACTACCCCCTATAAAAGTCATGTTGTTGATGGGTGCTGCTCAACCTGCTCAATACAGATAATTATTGCGTCTTTCAGGCAGGTGCATGTTGATTGTGTACTTTTTTCTATTGCGTTGCAGTCAGGTACTCCATCTCTTCATCGTCGAGTTTATAGTGTTCCTTGAGTTCAGCGGCATCAACTCGGTTACTCCTTAGTAGTGTCCGGTAAAGTTGCACGTACTCCCTTCGGAAGACCCTGTATGACACGTGTAGGTCGGGCTTCATCCTCGAGGCTATCGACTGCTCCATGTTCCTGGCGGCCTTGGTCCGGCCCATCGCCGCGTAATACCCTGGGAACGAGTACTGTGCGAAGTTAATCTTCTCAGGCCGGTTGACGTTCACGCCCGCCGTCATGAGCGTGTTCGCGTACCTGAGGAAGCCCCAGTATTGGCGGTGGGCGATTCTCCCGAGGAACACGTCGGCGCGTGATAGGTTCCTGTAGACTCCGTCGATGGATTTTTTGTCTGTGTATAGTTTCGGGGCGTTCTCCTCGACCCACCATATCACCTCATCAGGCCTCTCGTTCAAGTCCCATGTGGAGTCGACGACCTTCGCCAACTCCCTGCCGCCGAATATGATGCTCAGTGCCCGGTAGATATCCACTTCCCGGTCACGCTCCGGCAGTAGGCCCTCAGCGTCGGCCAATGTCACGCGCTTTCTTCCCTTCGCAAGCGTCTCGATGTCGTTGATTGCGGCCCTCAGGTCTCCGCTACAGTTCTTCGCCACCTTTTCGAGGACTTCCTTCTCGACCTCAACGCCCTCGCTCATGCAAATCTGAGTAAGGTGCTTCACTATTGACGCAGGCAGCGGCCGGCGTAACTGGATGCTCCCGCATTTTTTCTTCAGAGTGGTGAGTCTCTTGCTGTCGTAGTCTGAGGTGGTCATGATTATTGGTGAGGCGCTGTTTCCGACGAGCTCTCCGACTGACTTAATGTCCCTGATGGCGTCAACATCCTCTATGAGCAGCATCTTGCAACCTCCGAAGAGGCTACCGGTGTTTGCTATCGTATGCGCAGTCTTCACGTTAGCGTCCGAGACCTCGACCACATCCCAACCGCGCTCTGCCGCTATGAGGCGGGCGAGTGTGCTCTTTCCGGTGCCGACTGGCCCGTGTATGATAACGGGCTTGCCATCCCACTTTCGGGCCTCTTCAGATGATGTCTTACCAATAAACTTATCCAAACTCTGGGGAGCATGTTTAACGTGCCACATACCATTATCTATTTATCCCCCGAATAAATAGCATTTAAATAATTACCTGTTACCTGTTATTAGTATAAACTTTGGGGGAAGGAGCATTATACATCAACCGATTAGTAACATGAATTCGTCATCTGGTATGCAAGGCCGAACTAGACGCGAGAATATCCTATTGGGTGTCACATTCATTTTTTTCACCTCGGTTTTGGCGCAAATCCTATTCTCTAGCAATGATTTTTTTCCAACAGACAACGGATTTTACCTTGCAGGTAGCAGAAGGATCGTCGATGGAGAGGTTCCCTACCGTGATTTCACCATTACTTTTATGCCTGGGTCTCTGTACCTACACTCGATACTGGCTGCCTTTGGTGGGGATTATGTCTTTTGGATTTCAAGGTATATCGTGCTTTTGGAGATTGTTACTGTCTCATGGATATGGTCGGTTATTGCGGCTCGGTCGTTCAAGATTTCTGATTCTGGGGTAAGAGTAATGTTGGCTTTAATATGCTTCTGTTTCACGTTGGGTATTTGGTTCATTGACATCTGGGGCTATTATGACGCGCTCTTTTTCGCTTCTTTAGGGCTACTTTTGGTCAAGGAGGAGAACGAGGTATTAAAAAGTATCGGTTATTTCTTCCTTGGGTTATCCCCGCTCTTTAGGCAGAGTTTCCTCTTTTTTATTGGTGCTGTTTTATTATCGACTGGAGGTTTCCGTCGTCTCAAGCATCTTATCATAGTCTCCACCCCGGCAGTAGTTTTTATTATCCTCTTGTCTCTTGCCAGGATACTTGATCTTGCAATGTCTGAACTTACATTCTATGGATTTCGACATCTTATGGCATTCGGGGTATACGGGTATTTGAACGTTTTTGTGGTCTTAGGATTAGTGGCAGGTTTCTGTGGAGCTTCCCTCGCAAGATATAGACGAAAGTTCATCCAACTATGTGGGTGTCTAGTCTTATCTGCCTTGCCTTTGACGTTATTCTTGGCTTTTATCCTCATGTGGCATGAACTCAGTACAGACATAATGCGGGTTTTCACTGATTTCATAAATATATATTATTTAATCTTTGGTGCGGGTTTAGGCGCATTAATCCATTCAATCAATCCTCTTCGCAAATTTGATGAAGTATCTTGGTTTGGTTTTCTTGCGGTGGCATTAACGTGGAGTTTATCATTATCCAATGGTTTACACTACCCTGTCATAGGTTCTGGCGTGATGACATTGTTTTTGTTAGGTTACTGCCGGTCATCCCTCAGAAGGCAGGGTATCTTGTATCCTGGCGGGTTCCCTGTAAGGAACTTCAAGATTTCGCTTCTGGTTTTTACACTCATTACACTAATGGTCTTCATTTACATTAGACAGAACGACATATTACAAACGTGGTCTGACCACCCGGAAACATGCGAACTCGGTAATTCTCTCAGCGGTGCAAAGAACATTTTCACGATTAAAAGATATTGTGAACTTTTTGATGACCTTAATAATGCCACCGTAATGGTCGCAAAGGAGGGCAAGACATATACCATAATACCGGATCTTTCAGCTTATTGGGTGAGAAGCCCCCAAAGGAACCCTATATCCTCGGATTGGCCTTTAGCCAAGAATGGTATGACAGATGAACTGAAGCGTAGGGTGTTTGATGAATTAGATGGCAAACGCGGGGATAATGTAATTCTAATAGAAAAGTACAACACTATCTTGCTATACGTCAATAAGTCAAGGAGTAACCACGGTTGGCTTGCAAGTTATGTGGTATCCAAATATAACAAAAGCGGGGAGACCGAGTACTTCGAGATATACGAATGACATCTAATAATTCAATGGTCCTGCATTGATGGAAAATATCGGGTGTAATGTGGCCTTATTAACCAATCTTTTATAGTGTATTGTTATGGCCCAGAAGGTGGTGCGGGACCCAATACATGGGAACATAAGACTGAACGGCCTCGCCCAGAGCCTCCTCGACAGTCCCCAGATGCAGCGGCTGCGTAACATCAAGCAGAACGGCCTCTGTTACCTCGTGTACCCTGCGATGAACTCGACGAGGTTCGAGCACTCACTCGGCGTATATCACCTCGGCGGCTTGCTCTGCGAGCACCTCGGCCTCTCTGACTCGGATTCCTCTGCGCTTAAGGCAGCCTGCCTCCTCCACGACGTAGGCCACGGCCCATTCAGCCACACGTTCGATACGGTGATGGCGAAGTGGGGCATCGACCATGAGATGCGCGCGGAGAAGATAATCGTGGGTTCCGCGATTGCGGACGCGCTCCGGAGTCACGGCGTAAAGCCAGGGAACGTGGTGAAACTAATCCACGGTGATGGGAAACTGGGGAAAATCCTCTCCTCGGAGATTGATGTGGACAAGATGGACTACCTCGTCCGCGACGCGTACTATGCTGGTGTCGCATACGGTGTCACGGACGTGGAGCGGCTCATCGCCAACATCAGCCTCGAGCGCGGCGACCTCGTCATAGACTCGGGCGGCCTTGAGGCCGCGGAGTCCCTCCTCATCAACAGGAACATGATGTACCAGACCGTGTACAGGCACCACGCCAAACGCATTGCGGAGTCGATGATGGTCCACGCAGTCATGAAACTCATGGTCGACGGAGTCAGCGCCGATGATGTGGCTGGGATGGATGACATTAGTCTCATAAGCAGGATGCGCGCATCAGATGGTTACGTGAAGGAGATGATCACCCGAATCGACGAGAGGCGCCTGTTCAAGAGCGTCTTCAGCGAGCGCATAGCGCTCCTTAGCGAGGACTTCCAGCGGGAGATGTCAGGCAACGGCTCGCGCGTAGAGGCCAAGATAGCATCGGATGCGGGTGTGAAACCAGGTTACGTATTCGTCGACTACCCGCAGGCGAGCATGAGCGAATACAGGGTGAAGGTGCGGACGACCGACGGCCTGAAATCCATCAATGAGGTCTCGCACCTTGCGAAATCCCTCGAGGACTCCGAGGCCGACAAACTCACAGTTAACATATGCGTGAGGCCTGAGGACAGGAGGAAATTGAGCTCATTCAACCCTCAGAAGTACTTCCGCTACAGGCAGACGAAGATAAGCGGCTACATGTGAGATTATGCTGCCTTCGGCTCATGTCCTCTCATCAGGTCTTGTTGTCCTACTGCTGGGCTTATACTCTGGCATAACATTTCCGCAGATTATCCTCTGGCTTTGCGTGTCCACTTCCGCCACCCTCATCATAGACTTGGACCATCTCCTGCTTCAGCTTCTCATGAGTGACAGGCGCAGGATTGTATTGGAAGTCATCCTCAAGCCTCACCTGCACCTGGATATGAAAAGGCTGGTTGATAAACTCCATTACAGCGGATTCGGGATAATGCGGATGAAGTCCCACCTGTTGGAGACGGCGGCTGTTTTCCTCGTCACATACCATTACACGATACCCTACTCTGCCCCGCTTCTGGCATCGCTTACAACGCACTGTCTCATGGACATGCTGGAATTGTGGCGTTGCCCAGAGCGGCGCTAAAGCAGACCAGAGACTAACTCCCTAATATCCCTCTGGACTGTTTCCTGGGGTCTGCTTGAGTCGATGACCTTCATGCCTTTGAACTTCCTGTATTCGGATTTCACCTTCTTGAGGAACTCCTCGCGCTCGAATATCTCCCCAGTGCTCGTGCGGCCTGCGCCCATCTTCGGGTTCACGTCGAGGAATATGAGCAGGTCAGGCTTGATGGCGAAATCGTTCAACCTAAGGAGCCACTCCCTATCGACCCCTTGTGCGGCCTGGTAGGCGACTGTTGAGTGATAGTAGCGCTCACAAACGACAATCCTGCCCTCAGCAAGCGCGGCCTTCATCTCATTCACGTGCTCTACCCGGTCTGCTGTGAAAAGGAGTGCGAGGGTCCTTGGGTCGACTTTAATCTTGCCGGAGAGTATCTCCCTGATGAGCTTCCCAACTGGCCTCTTCGTGGGCTCAGCAGTCAAAAACACGCTCTTGCCTGATTCCTCAAGCCATTTACTGAGTAGTCTGGCGTGAGTCGACTTCCCGCAGCCGTCGATGCCCTCAAGGACGATGAACATGTTTAATCATATGTAACCATAAAATAAACGTGATTGAAATAGACGGCTCATTCGGGGAGGGCGGGGGGCAGGTACTCAGGACTGCAGTGGCATTCAGCGCCATAACAGGTGAGCCCCTGCGCGTGTACAACATACGAGCAGGACGAGAGAATCCGGGCCTGCGGCCCCAGCACCTGAAGTCTCTGGAGGCTGTTGGCGGCTTATGTGGTGCGCAGGTTACTGGGCTCTCTGTCGGCTCAACTGACGTCACCTTCACTCCGAATCATATACAGTCTGGGCGCTTTCGGGTCGACATCGGCACTGCCGGGTCTTTGACTCTCCTCCTGCAGGCTCTCCTGCCTGTGGCGTTGTGTGCGCCGGGGAGGGTGGAGTTGGAGTTGGTCGGTGGCACGGACGTCGCATGGTCTCCGACAATAGACTACTTTAGGAACGTTTTCATGTTTTTCCTAGCAGAGATGGGTGCTGACGTCAAGGTTGAGGTGAAAAGGAGGGGATTCTACCCTAAGGGCGGCGGAGTCGTGGATGTCACGGTCGAGCCGTGGGCGAATAAGTCAAGGCTCGACTTGACGGAGACGGCTGAAGTCAAGTCTGTTCACGTAGTGAGCGTCGCAACCGAGCACCTGCGCAAACAGGAGGTTGCGGAGAGGCAGGTGAAGGGGTTCATGAAGCTGGTCAGCCTCCACTATACTATCGGAGACATAGTTCGTGAATACGTCGACTCAGACAGTGTCGGCTCATCATTCCACGCATACGCCCTATACGATGATGCTAGGGTTGGCGTGTGCGTCCTTGGGGAGCGCGGGCTGAAGGCAGAGGACGTCGGCAGAAAGGCAGCGCAGCAGATGCTCTTTGAGTTAGGCTCCGGTGCGCCATTGGATGAGCACATGGGCGATCAGATAATCTCCTATATAGCGTTGGCTGGTGGGACTGTTAAGGTCTCTAAAATCTCCAAACACGCTGAAACCAACATAAACATCGTCAGAAGGTTCGGTTTCAACTTATCCCATGATGGTAGCACCGTTTTTAATGGAACCTGACTATTAGTTATTCCTAACATGGAAACAGAGACATTAGGCTCCTACAGGAAAGCCGGTAAAATCGCGTCAGAGGCCCTCAGTTTTGGCGCTAAACTCATCAAGCCGGGCGTGAAACTCCTGGACGTCGCAGAGGAGATAGAAAAGAAGGTCACAGACGAGGGTGCGGGCATAGCGTTCCCAGTTAACATATCACTCAACGACGCCGCAGCACACTACACCCCAAAATACGCAGACACCGCAGTATTCGGGGGCAAGGACATAGTGAAACTCGACGTTGGCGTCCACGTTGACGGCTACATCGCAGACACCGCAACGACCGTGGACTTGAGCGGAAAATACGGGAAGATGCTCGACGCTAACCGCAAAGCGTTGGATGAGGCAATAAAACTCGTGAAGCCAGGGACTTCAGTTAGCAGCATCGGTGAGACCGTCCAGTCCATACTCTCTGCGGCAGGTTACAAGCCGATTGAGAACCTCACCGGCCACGAGCTCAAACAATACGACCTCCACGCCGGCCTGAGCGTCCCGAACATCAAAGTCCCCTACGACTGGGAAATCAAAGAGGACATGGTCCTCGCCATCGAACCGTTCGCGACCGACGGGGCAGGCCACGTCATAGAATCAAGGAACGCTGAGATATACTCCGTCGAGTCCGAGCGGCCGCTGCGCCTGCGCGAGGCGAGGGCGTTAATGGCTGAGGTGTCTGAGCGGCAGGGGATGCCGTTCGCAGCAAGATGGTACGGCAAGAAGATAAGCCCCCTGAGACTGCATTTGACGCTTCAGCAGATGGTTCAAATCGGGATTCTCCGCGCATACCCCCCACTCCACGACCGGGCGAAGGGCATGGTCAGCCAGTTTGAGCACACCATAATCGTTACCTCCGATGGTTGTGAAGTCACGACCCTCTGAAATGCTTAGATTCCCTCTGAAATGGTAAAGACTGAAGACGCATCTGGTATTGAAAAAATCCGGGGCTTATCAGAGGAGGAGGCTGCTTCTCGAATCAAGACAGACGGCTACAATGAACTGCCCACCACCAAGAAACGCACCCTGATTGATACGGTGCTTGAAGTCATGAAGGAGCCGATGTTCATACTCCTTGTAGCATGCGGCTCCATATACCTCCTCCTTGGGGACGTAGCAGAAGCCGGTATGCTACTGTGCTTCGTCTTCGTCGTCATAGGCATAACCATATACCAGGAGCGGAAGGTCGAGCGCGCCATAGAGGCGCTCCGCGACCTATCAAGCCCGCGCGCACTGGTCATACGCGACGGTCAGTCCAGGATGATTCCAGGCCGGGAGGTCGTCCGCGGAGACGCAGTCCTTCTCGCAGAAGGCGACAGGGTCCCAGCAGACGCAGTCATAATCTCAAGCAGCAACCTCCTCGTCGACGAGTCACTCCTCAGCGGTGAATCAGCTCCTGTAAGAAAGAGCGAACCCGCAGAACCCGCTGAGATGGGACGGCCTGGCGGCGATGACACGCCTTTCGTCTACTCAAGCACCCTCGTCGTCCAGGGTCACGCTGTCGTGGAGGTGAAAGGGATTGGGTTAAACACCGAGGTCGGTCGTATAGGCCGGGCTCTAGAATCTCTTGAGCCAGAGCAGACGCCCCTGCAGAAGGAGACTCAGAAGATAGTCAAGGTATTCGCCTCAGCGGGCCTCCTCCTGTGTGCTCTCGTGGTGGTCTTCTACGGTTGGTCTCACGGCGACTGGCTTGGCGGGTTTCTCGCAGGTTTGACTCTCGCGATGGCTCTCATGCCAGAGGAGATACCCGTTGTCATGACTATATTCCTCGCCTTGGGTGCGTGGAGGATGTCGCAGCGCAACGTCCTCACCCGCAGGCTCCATGCCATACAGACGCTCGGCTCAACGACAGTACTGTGCGTCGACAAGACTGGAACACTCACCCTCAACAAGATGACTGTGCGGAAGATATTCTCCCAAGGGAGATTCCACACAATAGACGATTCCACATTCGCACTGTCTGAGGAATTTCATGAGCTTGTGGAGTTCTCTGTGCTCGCATCACAACGCGACCCATTCGACCCGATAGAGAAGGCGATAAGAAACGTCGGCGTCAAGACCCTCTCAGGCACAGAACACCTCCACGACAACTGGAACCTAGTCCACGAGTATGCGCTCTCAAAGAAGCTCCTCGCACTCTCGCACGTCTGGCAGTCACCAGACCAAAATGATTATGTGATAGCATCCAAAGGCGCGCCAGAGGCAATATTCGACCTCTGCCACATGGAGGCTTCCAAGGTCAAGATACTCCACGCTCGCGTCCAAGACATGGCACGCGCAGGCTTGAGGATACTCGGCGTCGCTCGAGCCAACTTCAAAAGCACCGACTTACCAACCGACCAGCACGAATTCAAATTCGAGTTCATGGGCCTGCTCGGCTTCCATGACCCAGTAAGGCCGGAAGTCAACGCATCAGTCCAGGAAGCGTACGCTGCCGGGATACGTGTCATCATGATAACAGGCGACTACCCTGTGACCGCCCAAAACATAGCCCAGCAAGCAGGCATCAACCCGGTCGGTGAAATAATCACCGGGCCTGAACTTGATGTCATGAGCGACGATGAACTGAAGCGCAGGATAAGCCACACCAACGTGTTCGCGCGGGTGGTGCCAGAGCAGAAACTCCGGATAGTCGAAGCCCTAAAAGCCAACAGTGAAGTCGTCTTGATGAGCGGAGACGGAGTCAACGACGCCCCGGCGCTCAAGAGCGCCCACATAGGCATCGCGATGGGGGGTCGCGGCACCGAAGTCGCGAGGGAATCGGCGGACCTCGTCCTATTGGATGATAACTTCACCTCCATAGTTCAGGCTGTGAAAACCGGCCGCCGCATATTCGACAACCTCAAGAAGGCGGTCTCGTACATATTCGCCATCCACGTGCCCATAGCTGGGATGTCCCTCATCCCGATCATAATGCGCTGGCCCACCGTACTCCACCCAGCCCACATAGCGTTCCTCGAGCTCATCATCGACCCCGTCTGCTCCATCGTCTTTGAAGCCGAGCCTGATGAAAAGGACGTTATGAACCGGCCACCCAGGAGGATTGACGAGCCAGTCTTTGACAAGAAGATGATAGTGCTCAGCATTCTACAGGGGTTCTCAGTACTCTTCATCGTAGCACTTGTGTTCATCGCAGCACCGCATCTGAGGCAGAATGAAGCCCAGACCCGCGCGATAGCGTTCACGACCCTGGTCATAGCCAACCTCTGTCTGATACTCACGAACCGCTCATGGAGTCGCAGCATATGGGGGACGCTCAAGACCCCGAATAAGTCGATGTACTGGGTCTTCGCCGCCGCATTGACGCTCCTTGCACTCACTCTATATATCCCATTCCTCAGCAGCATGTTCAAATTCGGGGAACTACACACCAACGACCTCATACTATGCGCGTTGGCTGGGATTCTGAGCATAATGTGGTTTGAGGCGTTCAAATACCTAAACAAAAGATACCACATCCTCTCGACATGAGCCTACATGCCCTCGAGGATTCTCTTCGCCTCATCTACGTTCACTTTCCCGAGCTTCACCATCTCCTCAGCGACTCGGTCCGCATTCTTCCCTTCCGCTCCAGCGGTTACCGCGATGTTCCTTGCGTGCAGCCTCATGTGACCCCGTTGTATGCCCTCTGATGCGAGCGCCCTTATGGCTGCGAAGTTCTGGGCGAGCCCGACTGCTGCGAGGACTTCACCCAATTCCCTTGCGGTTTTGACGCCGAGTATCTTCACGTTAGCCTTTGCGGTCGGGTGCGTCCTGGTTGCACCGCCGACTAAACCGACGGCGACTGGTATCTCAATCTCCCCCACGATGTCGCCGCTCTTGTTCTTCTTCCATATGGTGAGGGACGTGTACCTGCCCTTTTTGACTGCGAAGCTGTGGCAGCCCGCCTCGACGGCGCGGGTGTCGTTGCCTGTCGCAAGAACGACCGCGGTGACACCGTTCATGATGCCCTTGTTGTGGGTCACCGCACGGTAGACGTCGTAGGCTGCGAGCTTGTACGCCCATATTATCCTGTCAACGTACTCCTCCCCCCCGACCTGTTCCTTAGGGATTAAGGCAGTTGCCTTCGCCGTGCGTTCGACCGCGTAGTTCGTGAGTATCTTCAATATGACCTGCCCCCCCGTCATCTCCTCTATCCTCGGGGCGAGCCTCTCGCACATGGTGTTGACTGCGTTCGCGCCCATCGCATCCGCGACGTTCACGTGCAGGTGTACGATGAGCATATCCTTGACCTTCCGCACCTTAATGTCATGTGCGCCGCCTCCGAACTTCACGAGCATCGGGTCAAGGCTGTTGGCGTACTTAAGCAGCGACTTTTTCCCCTTAACAATCCTCTTCTCAGAGCCCCTCTTGGCTTTCACGACCTGAATCTGCCCTATCATAATGGGGTCAGTACTTGACGTGCGGAATCCGCCGCCCTCGCGTATCATCTTCGCGGCATTGCTCGCCGCGGCGACAACGGACGGCTCCTCAGTCGCCATAGGGATGAGATAATCCTTACCGTTAATATGGAAGTTCGTCGCAAGACCCACCGGAATCCTGAAGGTCCCAACCACGTTCTCGACCATCTTATCGGCGGCCTCAAGGCTGATACCCCCACTCTCCAAGGCCTGCGCCTCCTCCGGGGTGAGTGCGCATTGGCTTGTCACTTCCGCTATCCTTTCGGCCACGCTCCTCTTGTGGAAACCCGAGAGCCGTGAATTGACCATGGTATTCTAGAAATAGGCGCAACCCATTAATAAGGTGGGGCGAGAGTATAGTTTCCGACAGTAGTCGAAATCGACATACTGCGCCATAAATATCTCCGGCCTGCTGGCCGGAGTATTTATCCCTAAACCGCAAAAATATAGCAGTTAGCGGTTTAGGAATAAATGGCGCAGTATGTCTTGTAAAGTCGCAGGGTACGTAGTCGGCATTTCCCTGCGGCTTGGAAGTCACAGTACCCTGCCGACTTTGCAATGGCAAAAGACGACGTAATCCAGATGGAATCCTACTTTCGCCAATTCCCGAGCGTCCTTGTAGCATTCTCTGGCGGAGTCGACTCCACCGTACTTGCTAATGCCGCCCAGAGAGCCCTTGGCAAAGCGGCCGTGGCAGTCACCTTCGACACGCCGACAATATCCAGGCGCGAGATTGCGGGGGCTGTGAAGTCAGCAAAAAGAATCGGCATCAGGCACATTATAGTAAAATACACGGAACTCTCTGATGAGCGCTTCACAAGCAACCCCCACAACAGGTGCTACTTCTGCAAGAAGGCAATGGCCCACAAGCTCAAGGGGGTGGCTAAGAAGCATGGGATAAAAGACATAGTCGAAGGCACAAACGCCCAGGACCTCATCGGGCACAGGCCAGGATACAAGGCCCTGAAGGAAGCCGGGATATCAAGCCCCTTCGTGGAATTGGGATTCAACAAGGATGATGTGCGGAAGATAGCGAAAGATTATATGCTCGAGCACAATAAACCCTCTGGGGCATGCCTTGCATCAAGGATACCCACCGGAGTCAAAGTCACAAAACCCAGGTTAAGGAAAGTCGAGGAGGCGGAGGAATACCTGCGGGCGCTCGGCCTCACTCAGGTGCGGGTGAGGCTCGAAGGCGCTAGATCGGATGTCGCGCGGATTGAAGTCATTCCGAGGGAATTCCAGAAGGTTCTAACGTATTCAAAGGAGATAACCGGGCATCTGCCTTTCAGGCGCGTGACCTTGGACTTGCGAGGCTACTCGTAGACCGGCTCATAAGCCTCGTAGTCGTCTATGCCGTAGTCGTCGCCGCGGTAATCAGGCAGCTCCACCTCCTGGTTCACTGAAGGTATCCCCTTCTTCTTCCCGAAGGTGCATTTGCCGTTCAGGTAGAAGTCGCAGTAGTCGCAGCAGACGCCCTTATTCCCACAGTACTCGAAGTCAGGACAATGCGAACAGCACTTTATCCGCTTCCCACCAGCCTTGATGGTCTGCTTCCTAACCTTCACCCGCGGCTTCCTGACTAGGGGGGCCTTCTTCATCGGCTTCTTCTTCGCGGCCTTAGCGGCCGTTTTCCCACCCTTAAGCTTCTTTTTAGCGGCCATCTCAACACTTGGAAGAAAATACGTCATACGCCTTTAAAAATGATGGAGGTTTAATGTGTATTCTATGTTAACTGCGACATCTATGGCATACCTGATAGTGTTTTTCGCGATTGTTGTCTCAGCTCCTCCGACGGTCAAGTCCATTATGCTCTATCACAAACGTCACAGGTTCAGGTGCACCCTCTGCGGCAACTGCTGCCGCCTCAGGATAATCAACCTCACGAAAGAGGACATAAATCGACTGCAAGCAGCTGGCAAAAAGGACTACATTGCAGTGGGCGGCGAGCCGAGGCTGAAGCGGGTCAACGGCAAATGCATATTCCTAAAAGACGACCGCTGCCTGGTCCACGAGCACCGTCCGAAAGTCTGCAGAGAATTCCCTTTCTTCAAGACTTGGGGTATAGGTTACGCGCGCGAAGCCTCATTCTGCCTCGCCATGGAGAACCTCCAAAATGAGTGACGTCATAGAAAAATATGTGAAGGATGTGGATTGGATCAGGGAGAAGCTCCTACGAATGGACGATATGATACGCCCTATCATGGGCATCGGAGCCTGGGATGACGCGGCCTGCGTGGAATTCAACGGCAGACTCGTCGCATCCACCGACGGCCCATACGCGAAACGTCTTGTGATGAGGAGCGCCCTCATCCACGCGGCAGGCGACGTCGTGGTGAAGGGCGCAAAACCAATGTTCGCGCTCGACAACCTCATAGGCTCAAGGGCGGACGTGGGGGAGATGTTAGACTCGCTAGGGCGCCAGGCAGAATACATGAGGATACCCATACTCGGGGGAAACACCTTCATCGACGAGGAGAGCGAGCCGCTCTCCTGCGTCACAGTCATAGGGAAACTCGTGACAGACGAGCCGATACGCGACAGCGGAGCGAAGAAGGACGATGCGATAGTCCTAATCGGAGAGCCCATCTGGGGGAAGCAGGAGGAGCGCCTGCCAAAGGCGAAGACCCTATTCGACACAATGCTTGAAGCCGTGGAAAAAATCAAGTTCACATCAGCGAAAGACGTGACGAAAGGCGGCCTCACAGCCGTCGTCTACGAGATGGAGAAGAAATCCGGTCGCAGGTTCAAAATCAATGACGACATACCATACCACCGCACCCGGAACCTCGACAACTTCATAGTGACGCTAAACGAATACGAGTACGTCACCCTCGCACAGATATGCTCCCAACACAAATGCAAACTGACAAGAATAGGGACAGTGGGTTTGAAAATTCAACAATGATTAAACATCCCTGTTTACCAGCATATGATACTGGAGAAATTTGTCCTCCATTGCATACGGGTCTCTCCCATAAGCCTCCCACGGCTTATCTAACAAATTTCTTGCGCTGGGTGGCAAGAACTTCCTGAAATATGTGAAAATCCCAACTAAGCGGGTCATCTCATGGTCCAGCAGAAAATCTGAAAAATCGCTTTTTGCACCCCCGAAGTCACCCGCGGACCTGGTCACACCATCGGAACATAGAATATAGTTCCCAAAATGCAGGTCATCTTCAAGCAAGTAGCCTGTTTCGTGAGCCATCGAAGATACTCTGAGCGGTGTCAAAGCAGCTTCAGAGAGTATTTTTCCAGTTGGAATGCCGGTGTTTTCGGAAACTTTATCAACGTATTCCCTGGGCACGATGCCATGTTTCAATGGAGAACCCTTGCCAAACCTTATAAGTCGCATCCCATCAAAGTGCTGCATTATAACATACCTAGTGGAGAATGGTTTACCGCTGTTGTCTTCCGTGCGTAACTCGCCATATAACTCCTGCCTTATGTGCGGCGGTATGGTCACCATAATCAACGGGCATAACATCAGCGGCTCCCTACCCTTCGCAAGAAATCTTTGGTATATCCTTACAGGTGCAGTAAAATTGACTTCTTCAATATTGTGGTGTTCCCTATCCGCTCCAGGGATCTTAAAGTCCACCCACTGGTGTTTGCCACTGGAGTCCTGCCAAACTAGGGAATGCCTGCGGAAGGACTCCTCATGAGGAAACCACGTCCTGTCCTTAAGGCTCACCCCTCCATTTGCTGTCATGCACTGGTCAGGTTTCGCAAGACCACTCAAGAGACTTACGGACGGCCTCATCCGGTTCATACTAAGCTTTGCAAATAACTCGGCTCCTTCCTCGCCAACGAGTTTTGAAACGTCTAACGGAAGCTTTCCCTCATCGTTCAGGAACCCAAGACGCCTCATCCCTTCGTCATAAACGCACACTGTACCCAAAAGCCGCCCAGCTCTGTGGACCTCATGGACTGAGACAGAATCAACTCCAGCCATTGGCTTCGATCTAACGTCAAACCCTTCAGGCGGCTTAAGTACGTCAGGTAACTGGACGCTGTTTGCTGGAGATACTCTATACATAAAAAGAACATGGGAAAGATGGGCTTATATCACCTTATCCTCGCCGCCATCTACTGATGCTGTCAGATATTTCTTATATCCACTCGTCCTAGAAAAAATCTGCGTGAAACACGACTGTAACCTGATGAGAATCGGTGCTGTGGGGTGATCATTTCACGTATTCCACATTCGGCATGTCTTTGAATTCCCTGTCGCCTGTGAGGAATGGGATTTTGTATCTTAGGGAGGTGGCGTAGCCTATCGTATCCGTCATTGACATTCTTTTGTTTTGTCTCTTCAGTGTTGCCGCTTTTTTTATTGTGTCTGTGTCGATGTTGACTGCGTTAGCTTCATATTTTTTCAGCATTGCTTCGGCGAGGTCAGGGTTAATCCCCAAGAACCTGTAGTATACCCCATAGAGGTTCAGTTGCGTCGTAATCAGGTTCTTGTCCCTATATCCTATGTATCCCTCGTTTCCCTGGAGGAACTCAATTATCGCATACGAGTCAAAGAAGAAAGTTTCAGTCATCGTAGAGTTCCTTGCGTAGGTCGTCCATTATCTCCTGGGTTGGTTTATTGAACGCTCCCTTGAACATGCCGAAAGTGTCCCTGAACGCCCCCTTGTTGTTTAGTATGAGAATCTCCACTTTCTTGTTGGCTTTCAGCCCCTCCCTCTCGGCCACGTCCTTGGGTATCCTAAAGCCCAGGGAGTTACCCCACTTCTGCACCGTCACATGAACTGGCATCATATACAATTATACAAAGTATAACTTTATAAACCTATCGTATCCTCGCCGCCATCCCTCCTCGGGAGGATAGGATGCGTCCAGTAACCAACACGTGCCGGTAGACTATCACTATACTTTCTCTATTCTCCTTGTGGTGGGGTTCATGTGCACAGCCTGTACCCCAAGCAGATTCGCAACGTCCCTTATCGCAGATTTCGTGGCCTCGCTCACCCCAGGCAATACCGCCCCCGTTTGGCTGTGGAAGCTACTAAGGAGGATTTGCCCGTCAGGATCTAACTGGACTCTGCGGGTTCTCATCTGCTCAACCACGGTGCTTACATTACGGGCGGCATCAGGGTCTAAAGTACCAGGTTTCTTCTCTACTGCCGCAAGCAACGCAGTAATCTGCTCCCTGGTCAGTCCATCCATCTCCCCTAAGTCCTTAGGCCTCAATTCACTTACGTCCATACATAATTTTGGGCATTACAAGGATATAAAACCTATGCGGGGGGCTTCAGATTATCTGCTTCTCGCTGCCATCCCCCTCTTGTAGTCTTTGATTTCCCTGGGGCTTAGCATGAGTGTGGCGCATCTTATGAAGTTGTCTTTCCCATCGACTATGATGCATTCGTCGCCGCAGCGGAGGCTGGGGTCGACGTCTTTGACGAACTTGCACATGGCGCTTTTTCCTTCGCGCACGCACTTGAGGCTCTCCTCATCGTCACTCATTATGACCCTCAGTTTCGGCGTTGGGAACTTCTCCTTTAGTCTGATGGCGAGTTTCTCGTGAGGTATGATGAAGTGGTCGCTTGCGCGCACCGAGGCCACCATCTCATTGCCCTCATAGAGCCATCTGATGCGCTTCGTGTTCCTCGACTTCTTCACGACGAGATTGTCTGGGAGGAGCTCGCCGGCTCCGCGGCCGAACTGGTATTCCATTATGGCACGGAGCTTGTGTATGTCCCTGATTTTCGGCTTCACGTCGTCTGTGAGGCTGATTACGCCGTTGAACGGGTAGATGTCGAGGAGTTCCTCGTTCACCAGCCCGAACGCAGGCAGGTCTATAGTATTCTGGGTTGAGAGGTTGCTCAACCTCGCTTTCGCGTTCAACACCTCGCTCCTTAACGTGCTCTCAGGGCCTGTAGGATAAAATGAACTGTCCTTCGTAATAGGGTCAAGTTCCGAAATCCACTGTGTATGCTCCATGAGCGCCTCAGTAGCCTGCATCAGTTTCGGGTGAGCGCGGGCTTGCAGTAGCACGAGCTCCCAGAGGCTCCCCTCCGTTATCGCCTGCTTCACCTTATCGAGCATCGCGTATGACACATGAAGGTTATGCCTTGCGAGCGCGCGAACCTTGTCTTCCCCGTAGAGCCTCTTGATTGCAAGACCATGTTGTGCGCAGACTGGGCAGCGGCATGACATGTACTCCAGGTTCTCGACGTGCACGGTACCATAATCTGTCATGTACCTGCCGTCCTGCGCATACAGAGCATACGCCGCTGAATCGAACAAATCACAGCCAAGTAGCGCAGCAAGCGGGAACACCATCGGGTGCCCGAGGCCGAAGGCGTGCACGACCCTGTCCTGCGGCATGTTCTCTTTCGCTGCAGCAATCACGTGGACGAGCTCAGCGAACCGGTATGATTCCATAAGTGGCACTATGCCGCCGACTGCGACGAGACTGAAGTCTTTACTAATCTCCGCTGCGGCCTGCGCCCTCAAGTCCGGGTATTTGCCGCCCTGTATCGCCGCGTTCACGAGGAACTTCGCATCCTTCGCTTCCTTCGCGCGCTCGAGCGTTGTCGCCAGATGCTCCTTCGCCCTCGGCTTGTAGGTGTCAGGTGGCGTCGGGATGTCCAGGAATGAGCCGATGTCAGAGCCTATGTCCTCCTCAAACTTTATTATCTCCTTGTTCGTTGTCTCGACTGCGCCGTAGACCATCAGCTGGTAACTGCCGGAGTCGGCGGCTATCAGCCCCTTGAAACCCAGGAACTTGTGCAAGCCCTCACTCAGCACCCGCTCCTTCAACTCCTCGCTCTTGAGGAGCATGTAAGCGTTAGTCATCAAACAGGGCATCCCAAACTCGCGCCTCATCTCATCAACAGTAAGGGTCGGCCTATTCGGATTGTAGACTGGCATCAAGGCCGGAGTCTCAACACACTTACCGTTCACCTCAAGGCGGCCTATGCGGGCGGCCGCATCCTTGCGTCTTACGTCGAACTTATAGTCCATATTTAACCGTATTACCAAATCTATTAAACTAGGTGAAAGTCTTTAATTAAACAGCGGGGTGATACTCGATGAAGGATATTGAGGAGATAACGGTTGTGGACGCCATGACCCGGGGGGTCATATGCGTGGACGTGGAAGACACCGTACAGGAGGCCGCTGAGGTCATGAAAAAGAACGACATCAGCGCAGTTATCGTCACTAAAAAGGGCGAGGGCATCGGAATAATCACGGAGCGCGACATCATCTGTAAGATAGTCGCTGAAAACAAGAACCCGAAGGGCATTCCCGTCGGGAAGGTGATGACCTCCCCGCTCATAACAGTCGAGCCTAGGACGAGCATCGACGACGCAGCCCGCATCATGCGGGACCGCGACATCAGACGCCTCGTGGTCTCTGACAACAACAGGATAATCGGCGTCGTGAGCGAATTCGACATAGTCAAGATAGAGCCGGCACTCCACCAGCTGATTAGGGAGCAGTCTGAGTGGAGGATACACGACGCCCACGCCGCAGTGGAAGGCTACGTTGCAGGATTATGCGACAGCTGCGAAAACTACAGCGAAAGCCTCACAAACTACGAAGGCCGCCTACTCTGCGACGAATGCGCGCCGAATGTGTGAATTGATGGTGGCAGATGCTTGAGTTGTCTTACATAAGGGAGAATCCGCAGGCAGTGGAAGCGGACTTGAAGAAACGCCGCGACAGCGAGAAGCTGAAGTGGCTATCCGACCTCCTTGAGCGGGACAAGCAGTGGCGGGCGCTCAAGCGCGAGGCTGACGACCTGCGAGCGAGCCGCAACACGTTCACCAAGCGGATACAGGAGGGCAAGACGAAGAAGGAGGATGTTAAACCCCTCATCGAAGAGGCGAAGGCCATCCCCCAGAAGATAAAGGACAAGGAAACGCTGATGGAGCAGTTGAGGGAGAAGATAGACTACTACCTGATGCGACTGCCGAATGTCCTGCACGATAGCGTCCCGGTGGGCGTGGGGGAGCAGGACAACCAAGTACTCCGTGAATGGGGTGTCAAACGGAAACTCGACTTCGAGCTGAAACACCACGGTCAGGCGGGAGTCGACCTGGACGTCGCCGACTTCGAGCGGGCGGTGAAGATATCGGGCGCAGGCTTCTACTTCCTCAAAGGGGACCTAGCCCTCCTCGACTTCGCACTACAGAATCTCGCGATAAGAATGCTCGTTGAGCGCGGCTTCACCCTCATCGAGCCGCCGCTGCTGATGCGCCGCAAACCATACGAGGGAGTCACAGACCTCGCAGACTTCGAGAACGTCATGTACAAGGTACAGGACGACGACCTATACCTCATCGCCACAAGCGAGCACCCGATGGCAGCGATGTACATGGACGAAGTCATACG
>Ga0315284_10002580_pt1 | contig 25889 bp, 26 predicted proteins | sample YL17G09_16_MG_FD_203696 | JGI IMG/M metagenome (GOLD analysis project Ga0315284, IMG submission 203696) | Sediment microbial communities from Yellowstone Lake, YNP, Wyoming, USA - YL17G09_16 | ecosystem: Environmental > Aquatic > Freshwater > Lake > Sediment | place: USA: Wyoming | collected...
CGAACGCTATCGATGCCGCTGGCAGATCGAGCTGTTTTTCAAGTGGATAAAGCAGCATCTCAGGATCAAATCCTTCTATGGCACCACCGAAAATGCCGTGAAGACTCAGCTATGGATCGCCATCTCCGTCTATGTCCTCGTGGCAATCGTAAAGAAGACACTGAATCTCAGCCCCAGCCTCTACACAATTTTACAGGTTCTGAGCGTCACTCTTTTCGAAAAGACGCCCATATTACAAGCACTTTCGGGTTCAATACGCACGGAACAGAATCCTATGCCCGACAACCAGCTGATATTATTCGATTAACGTTGGGACAGTAGTGATAATTTAAAAATACAATAAAATCGTGCTTTATGTAAGGTAATTGTAAATGATTTGGCACCCCTAAAGGTGGTAACATATGGATTTAAAAACTTATTATGATGCAGTTTGCAGTGAGGATAAGGCTCGCAAGTTTTATTGGGAGAATGCTTTATGCCCATCAATAATGTTGAGTCGTATTTGAAAAAACGCTATGATAACAAAAAATTTCATGAATGCATGGTGAGGGTTCTGGCAGAATATATTTGGGAGGAAGTATGAGCGGAAATATAGACGTAAAGTTCAGACTCACGCCACGGCAGAAGCTCTTAATGCCCGTGCTGATGTGCGGCACCTTTTTCGAGGGGTTCGACTGGATGGTGATCAACCTCGCCCTGCCTTTTATCTCGCGCGACATGGGCATAGACATCAAGTTCACAGGCATATCCCTCTCCATAGTTGCTATTGGAACTTTGGTTGCCTTTTTTATAGTAAGGCTGAGCGACCGCATAGGCAGACGTCCGGTGTTCCTCTGGTCTGTGTCTCTCTATGCCCTGCTGAGCCTGCTAACGGCCTTGGCTCCCAACATATATTACTTTGTGGCCTGTCAGTTCCTTGCCAGAGTCTTCCTGGTCTCTGAATGGGCCACCGGTCTGATAGTCATTGCTGAGGAATTTCCCGTTGAGATGCGAGGTCGGGCCCTGACATTATTCCAGGGCGTGGCCGCCATTGGTGCAATATTCCCCTCGTTGTTTATGCCTTTAGTTGCAAAGACGGCCTTATCATGGAGGGGGTTGTATATTATCGGGATACTGCCGCTCTTTGTAGTGCTCCTGCTCAGGAAGAACTTCAGCGAGACCGAGCGGTTTCAGCGCATCAAGGAGACCAGAGAGCCCAGAGCCGAATTCTTTGCGGTTTTCAAACCAGCCTACCGCAAGTATATGTTGACGGTCTCTGCCCTGTGGTTCCTGGCCTACCTGTGTTACGCAGCCAGCATGAATTTCTTCTCCTATCGCGTGGTCAACGAGCTCGGCTGGAACGAGTCGCGGGTGGGCCTTACAACAGCTGTGGCCTACCTGCTAGGTCTTAGTGGTTATTTTGTGGCTGGCAAGCTCATGGATTCCCTCGGCCGCAAGAAAACGGCAGTCCTGTTTTTCCTCGGCGGAAGTCTGGGCACGGTATGCGCCTTCCAGGCCACCGGTTATATATGGGTATTTGCATCCCTTATCGTCGGCACATTTTTTGTGGGGGTGTTTACTGTGCTCTGTTCATCATTTACTAACGAACTTTTCCCGACCGCTATCAGGGCCAACGCTACAGCCTGGGGGAATAATATAATCGGCCGTTTGGCTCAAATACTCGCGCCCTCGGCGATAGGTTTCCTGGCCGGGCCACTGCATAGCACCGGAAACGCCGTATCACTCATGGCGTTAGGACCTATCATCGCAACCCTGCTGGTGATATTCATGCTGCCGGAAACTCGCTACCGAGAGATGCAGGACTTCGTTGAGAATACCGAGTAAACGGATCCATTGGGTCAAGCCTCAGGAGTATGCAGAAACTACATAGTCCGGGTGTTTGGTAATTCAGCTTTATGGGGCTACCCATTTCGGAAGGGGTACCCTATACTCTTCCATGTGCATGCTTTCCGAATGTCCGAGGAGAGCCGATGCCCGTAGTCCAGCATGCCTTACTATCTCGCCATAATCCTGGTGATGCGGCAAGATGAGATCGCGCGGTCCGGATATCCCGATCGAGCAGACAACCCGCGATCGGTGGTCAAATACCGGGGATACAAAACAGACGATCCTCGGTTTGTATTCTTCATTGTCGAAGGCAAGCCTCTCATCGCGCACTGCGGCGAAGATCTTTCTCAACTATCTGGCGATGGATCTGTCCGTGTACCGTTTAAGGGATGCTCCATTCAGCATCTTTTCTACCGTGGCGGTATCGGAAAAGGCCAGTATCGTCCTCACGAGAGCTGTATGTGTCGCAGGCTCCCGCGTGCCAATGGAGATGCTCACGGTGATCACATTGCACGGCTGCTCGACCGCGTGAAAATGACCTCCTGTCCATCGAGGACGGCAAGGTGCGTGTTCTGCTTCGTCTTTGCACACATCTGTCGCATGATAGGACGGAGGAATTCCTCCAGGCGGAGGTTCTCGCTCAAGGAGCCGGCGAGTTCGAGGAGCTTGAATCCCAGCGTATACCCCTACGTCTCACTATTCTGGGAGATGAAACCGGCCTTCACCCTGGTCTTGACGAGCCTGAAGACCGAGGATCGATCGAGGGAGAAATGGGCGGCAACCTCGTTCAGGGTTATGGGTTTCCCGATCTTTGCAAGGATGGTAAGTCCCTGTTCGAGCAACTGAATCGTGGGTTGTACCATGGTGCTTAGGCTCATAATAATTTTGCTCTACCTTGTCAATCCCGCGGTATCATCTTGGGGTATGGACAGAGAAGAGGGATACTCTGATTTTTAGTCAGTTGCCCTTTTCCGATCAAGTATCATTTGACAACATCATTCTGATACCTTACTCTCCATATATGCATATGAGATCTCATGGAAGGGGTGGGGTGTGAAGGGAGGAAGACTTTTATGGGAGGTCTTGATTCTAGTTTGTTCTATCGCCCTGTTTGGATGCACGGAAGATGAGAGCGCGAAGTCCCGTTTCAAACCAAAGACCGGGAAAATAGTCATCGCTCCACGATTCGAGGAGGTGAACAGTTTTCAAGAAGGTTTAGCTGCGGTGAGATCAGGGGATCTATGGGGTTTCATCGATAAAACGGGGAAATATAAGATTACGCCTCAATTCTATGATGCACGGAGTTTTTCCGGAGGTCTTGCTGCGGTACGATGGGAGAACAAATGGGGGTATATTGATAAAACCGGCAAATACACCCTTACCCCGCAATTCATTCTGGCGGAGGATTTCTCCGAGGGACTGGCCGCGGTCAAGAAAGGCAAGCGCTTCGGTTTTATCGATACGGCCGGGAGATTCATCATCAAGCCGCAATTCTCCGGGGCGGGCGGCTTCTATGAAGGACTGGCGGCGGTAAACGTCGGCGGCCTCCTGGGTGGCAAATGGGGCTTCATCGATAAAGCGGGGAACTTTACCATCGATCCCCAGTTCGATCTGGCCGGTCACTTCTCCGAAGGCCTCGCCCTGGTCAATATGGGAGGGCTTATCGGAGGGAAATGGGGTTTCATCGACAAAACTGGACAATATGTCATAAGCACCCAATACGACTTTGCCTATAGCTTTCATGAAGGGCTGGCAGGAGTTCTGCTCAATGGTCAAGCGGGCTTTATCAACAAGAAGGGAAAATTTATCTTCAAGCCCAAATACCGGAGTGATGGTGAATTGTCCGAAGGAGTCATCGCGGTTGAGATTGATGACAAATGGGGCTTCATCAACAGAAAAGGAAAATTCGTCATCCAGCCCCAATTCGATGAGGCCTGGAGCTTTGCCGATGGGCTGGCAGCTGTGAAGATCGGGAAAAAGTGGGGTTTCATTGAGTAAGCAACGTAAGAGTGAAGGCCCTGGTATGCACTGACCCCTCATCTTGTCGGGATCGTTCACAAATTGTCCCGACAGGAGAAGTTGAATATCTCGCACTCACTGAACCTATCATTACACGGAGGTGACGATCTTGAAAGCTTTGATCATGGGAGAGAGGATGTCCGGCCTCGCGACTGCCATAAACCTCCTCGATCTCGGGGTCGAGGTTGAACTGATCGAGACTGACGAGCTCTTCGGCGGACGCGCCAGCTCGTGGATGGACGAGGACGGCGACATGATCGACAATGCCCTGCATGTTTTCTTCCCCTACTACGTCAACCTGATCAACTTCTTCAAGAAGATGGAGATTTGCAAGAACATCATCTGGAGAAAGTCGGGGTTCTCTTATATGTTATCGGGGGGGGAAGAGGCGATGTTGCGCTTTCCCGCACTTCCATCCCCGCTCCACGCCGCCGGGGCGTTTCTTTCCCTGCTTAGGTCCTATGATGCCGTTCCCCGGTGGAAGATGCGTTTCACGGCCCTCGCTCACGATCGACCGGCTCGATGAGATCACCTTTGCCCAGTGGGCGGAGCGCTTTGCACCGCACGGATCATTCAAGCACATGGAGCCGGGGATCAATGGGCTCACCTTCACTCAAAGCTCCTTTACGATTGATCAGGTGTCGAATAGTACAACATGTTATCCGTTCAGTAAAATACTGATCCGCCGCATACGTTGATCGCCTGACCGGTGATGCCCCTGGCATCGTCCGATGCGAGAAAGACGGCCATAGCCGCAATCTCTTCGGGCTCCATGATCCGGTGCTGGATGTTCATGGTCTTGATCCGCTCTTCCACAACCTTTTCACGGGTAGTCCCGAGAAGCCTTGCGAGCTCATCCAGGATCATACCGGGACCGTTGAGCATGTCGGTGTCCGTCACACCGGGGCAGATGGCATTGCATGTAATTTCGGTAAGACCGAGAAGCCCCAGTTCGGCAGCAACAGTACGGGTGAGGCCTATGACTGCGTGCTTGGATGCCGCATAGGCTGAATTGGTGGGGCTCGCCTGTTTGCCGGAGATGGATGCGATGTTGATGATGCGGCCTTTCCTGTGTTCGATGATTTGAGGAAGAAAGGCCTTGGTGCAGTAATAGGTCCCGAAGAGGTTCACCTCTATTGTCCTCCTCCAGACCGCATCATCGGACTGAAACACGAAAAAGCGCTTTCCAACGACGCCCGCATTGTTCACGAGGATGTTTACCTTGCCGAACTGGTTTTCAACTGATTCAGCAAACCGGTTCACCTGCTCTGAATCGGTGATATCCAGCACATGGCCCATTGCACGGCGGCCCAATCCTTCAATCTCCCGTACTGCTGAGCTGACCTCGGTACCCACATCAGCGGCAATAATGAGATCAGCGCCTTCCCGTGCCATCGCCAGGGCGATCGTCCTTCCGATCCCCCGACCTCCGCCCGTAACGAGGATTTTCTGTCCCTGCAATCTCATGGTTAGGCCCCTTTCAATGCCTTATACTTGAAAACTGCTACACCTTTAATTTTCTCTCTCTTTCCCCATGGGATAGATCCTGCACAGGGCACTTCGAAGCGATTCCGAGCCCGTGTCGGGGTCGTAGTCCGTATCGCCGAAGAGCAGGTTCACGCTCGATTTCTTCCACCCATATTCAGGGGATTCTTCTTCGGGAAACCACCAGGCATGCTGGGCGCTCACCACATCCCGGGCGACACCGTCCCAGAGCCGTGCCCGCATGGTCACCCTCCCCTCAGGAGTTTCTATCCAGACCCGGTCCCCCTCTGCGATACCCAGCGGCGCGGCCGTATCCGGATGAATCTCCACTAGGGGATCGGGGTTCCGCCTCCGCAGGGATTCAATCTGCCGTCCCTCGCTGTGAAAGAAATACCGTATCTTCGCGCCGGTCGTTAATATCAGGGGGTAGTCACGGGCGACATCAGGAGCGGAGAGCGGCGTTAAGGGGGGTTCACGGTAGACTGGGAGAGGTGATATACCCTGCCCGGCCAGCGGCTCCGAATAGATTTCAAATTTGCCTGACGGCGTGGGGAAACCGCTTTCCCTGTATTTGTAGTAACGCATCTCCCCCTTGAGGATTCCCCTCTCGCAGAATTCATCGAAGGACATACCCGTTCCTTCGAGCATCCATCCGAGAAAGTCATGATAATCCTTCCAGGGGAATGCCTCATGCAATCCCAGGCGCCGTGCGAGATCAATCATGACTTCCCGGTCATCCCGGACTTCCCCCACCAGGGCCACCTTTTTCTGCGCCAGGACGCACCAGTGCTTGTGTACGTTCACCACGTCATCACGTTCGAGCCATATGGAAGATGGAAGAAAGAGATCGGCGAACTGTGCGGTGGGTGTGAGAAAGAAATCCGATACCACTACGAATTCGAGAAGGCTGAGTGCCTCTTCAATCTCCCGCGAGTGCGTCATCGTGACGAGGGGATTCGATCCCATTATCCACAGGGCCCGGAGACGGTAAGGGTCGGCGGTTATGATGGAGCGCCAGAAGGCGGGAGGATGTATCACAAGGCACAGGGGATATTTTCTCCCATCCAGGGCACGCGCTTCTTTCTCCGGCGGCAGAAACTGCATGCCGAGGAAATCCATGTTGGCGAAGGGAGACCGCGGGCGGACTCCTTCGGGATAGACCCAGAATACATCTCCTCCCGGCCTGTCGATATTCCCCGTGATGGCCCGTAGAATGAGAAGTGCCCGCGCCATCTGGAAATTACAGGCATTCATATCGACGGGATTCCCCCACTGGATGCAGGCAGGCGGTGTGGTGGCGTAGGTGCGGGCGGCAGCACGGATATCTTCCGTTTTCAACCTGGTGATGGGCGCGGCCCACTCGGGTGGATATTGCCGGATGTGTTTCTTGAGCTCGTCGTAGCCTTTCGTATAACAGGCGACAAACTCACGATCTATTAAATCTTCCGACACGATGACATTCAGCATGGCCAGCGCGAGCGCACCATCGGTGCCGGGACGCAATTGCAGCCAATGGTCCGCCTTTTCAGCGGGCCTGATACGCCGTGGATCAACGACGATTACCTTCTTCGCCTTCCTGAGTGCGCGTTCGACCATGCCGCCGCACATACCGTCGGAAGATCCGGTCTCCGTGATGTTACAGCCCCAGAGGACGACACAGCCGGGGTCTTCATCGCCGAAGCCATAGACATCGCAAATGGGGAGGGGGCCGCAGGTTATCATGCTCGCGAGAATCCGGGGAATGTAGCAGATATGGGCGACACCGGTGAAATTCGGTGTTCCGAAGGCGTTGGCAAAGCGATTGGTGAATCCCATGTAAGGCCTTCCAGTACCCTGCATCATGGAGAAATATTCCGAGCCGCTTTCATTTTTTATCGCCGTGAGACGGGAGGCCATCTCGTCAAGGGCTTCGTCCCAGGTGATGCGCTCCCACTGGTTCTCGCCGCGCCTGCCCGCGCGGCGAAGCGGATAGACGATACGGTCGGAATGGTAGAGCAGCTCCGGGGATGCCGCGCCCTTGGGGCAGAGATATCCCCTGCTCGTGGGGCTATCGTGATCCCCCGTGATCTTTACGACCCGGTCCCCTTCCAGATGGACAAGCACCTGGCATACCCCATGGCACATCCGGCACGCCGATCTGATGATTCTCCGCATCTCCCTGCAACCCCTCCCCCACAGGTTTTGTGCCTAAAACATAAGCAGATCCGATCGGTTATAGACAGTACCCTCTATCAAAACATCTGTAACCGCCGCATCAGCCCCAGCCATGCCCAAGGCGAGCGCAATGGCCTGTTCCAATCCACAGAATGCATCTGTTACCAATGCGATTATTCCCTTGAAGGGTCATGTAGGTTGTATATCATTGCTCAATTTAATTACCGCCTTCGATGTTCTTTTACCAAAGGACCATCTTCTCGCCACGGCCAACAGGTGTTAACGAGAAATTGGACTACTATTGCCGAATTTGATGCGAAGCCGGAAGGTTTCTGGGATTGATAGGCCGCATATCCCTGGACGGCTGCGGGCGCCATCGCCGTCAGCAGCGCCACCATGTGGCTGCATCCCCTGTTGCCGCCAGCCAGCTTTTTTACCTTCGACGTGAATCCCCCGGCTATTTTTAATCCCTTGACAGGGGCGATGCTGTCGATGGTTTCCAAGCATTCCTCGCGGGGGACAGAGGGCATTTCTACCTGTACGTCCTCAATTTCAAGCGTGGAGTTATCAACGAGGAGACGAATAAACATCTGGTGTATGATACCCGGGGGTTTCTTTTCACCCGTCACGAGGTGGTATTCTTGAAAACGATGATCTGTGAGGGAACCTTCTACAATCAATCGCCGCTCATTATACTCGTAGGTATGCACCTCTATGCTTCTTGTATGCACTTTCTTACCCTTTGGTTTTTCAAAGAAGAGCATTTCCTTCCGTCCTTATAGGTGAAGCCTTATCAGGCGCTCTGCATCGCATGCAACACCTCTTGTCATCATTATATACCATAATAGGATGGCCTCAGAACGTATCTGCCTGGTATGCGCTGGTCATGGCATCCTACCATTTCAAGCCTCGATTCAGCCTGAGCTCCATAATAAAGCTTCTCAACCGTCCTTTCAACTTATGGATCTTCAGGCGCCAACATCATCAATTTCGATCTCAGCTTCTCAGCATGCGGTTTCGTTCGCGATAAAGATAAAGAAGATCATATTGGGGAAAGGATCTCCTCTCTTCGTTCGTGAATTGCCCCACCCATGTTGGGGCTTCTTCAACAGCATGGAGGGGGATTGCACCCCCCCTACCCCCCCGCTTCGCATTCATCCCCGTCCACAGGACGGTGTGTTCTGCGGGGTTTTTATAAAGCCATCGTACCATATGTGCGTGCATCATTTTTTCGCCGGGATATGCCTTTTCGACGTATCGATTCCGAGCAGACGGCCGAAATTGGTGCCGAATATCTTCGCCCTGTCCTCATCCGTGATCGGCGGATAGCCGTAAGATAGCTGCATATCCTCCGGTATCTGGAATTCCCTCAACCCCCGAACTGCCCCTGCTATCTGAGCGCCGTAGCCAGCATAATCGGTACCCCAGATGATCTTGTCCGGGCCGACCCAGCGCAGGGCTTCGCCGAGGATCTTGGCGAACTTGCGGGGGGCGCTCATGGCCCATGGGACCAGTAGGCTCAGGCACACGTATACATTGGGATGCCCCATGGCAATCATATTGAGATCATCACAATAGGGGTAGCCCATGTGGAAGGCCACGATCTTCAGTTCTGGGAAATCTCTGGCGACATCGTCGAGCTGGATGGGCAGGGCATACTTGCTCTTTCCCGGCGGTACCCAGCAGAAACCGGTGTGGATATCCAGCACAATCCCCAGTTCCTGCGCCTTCTCGTAGAACGGCCAGAGCTCGGGATCGTTCATGTAGGTATCTTCTGGAGGGTAGAATTTGAAGATCTTGGCGCCCCGCTCCTTCACCCAATACTCGAGTTCCCAGATGACATTTTTCACCCCCCTGTATTTAATGGGTGAAACGTTCGGTTGATAGATGAAGCGCTTTGGGTTGGAGTCAACCACCTTCGCCATTTCCCCATTGGTTACCCAGCGACTGCTATTGCCAGTTGTGTCCATCATGGATTCGGGTAGCAAACAGGCGATATCCACCCCGTATTTGTCCATAGCCCTGATGATGTTTTGCGGATTAGCGCTCTTCAGGGTCTCCCATTCCTCGATGCCTTCAAGCATCTTGGCCAGCAGTGCGGGATGAGTTCCAAAAAACAAGGGTCTGGAGATACTCTCGATCGCCCGCCACCACATCTGGACACCGGGGAAATGGTTGATGGGTTCCATATCCCCGATCAGATGACATTCCGGGTCTATCTTGAAAAAACCGTCTTTGATCTCTTCTTTAGCCATACCCAACTCCTTTCTTGAGGTGCTCTTCTTGTCCTATAACTTCTTGAATAACCAGATTATTTTATATCTAGTTCTCCTCAGCGAGGACCGGGCCCGGTGAATTTCCTCCAACATCGCTCGATAGCAGGAAGTTCGGGTTTCCACCACGGCCGATCCAAAGCCGGCGGTGGCTGCCGAAGCATTGCCATCGGTATAAGATCCTCGTGTTTCTGCCGGGGACCAATCCTGTACTCGTCTAAAGCATATTCCCTGCCCAGATTGGGATTCTGAGGGCAAGCCGGCGTAGAACCCATGAGGCACCTGATTGCACAGGTATTGCAGTACGTGCAAAAAACAATCTTTTTAACAGCAGACCGGGCTACTTTGTTGGGATATTCCGGATCGCAGAAGAGCTGCCGGCCCAGGGCGTTGATGTCATATTTCCCAGCCGCAATGTCCTTGTCAGCCTTGACGGGATCGTGCTGACTGGCCAAAATTACGGGTATCTTCAAAGCCCCCTTGAACTTTTTCGCAATCTCGGGCAGATGCTGGGCCCGATCCTTGTCGGTGACCAAGTGACCGGATTCTTCATAGCCGCCACCCGCGGACAGGCTGATATAATCAGCGCCGCGCGCCTCGAGATCCTGGGCGACATCGATCATTTCATCAAAGGTGAGCCCTCCTTCCATGTATTCCTGGTTGCTGATGCGCACGCCGACCGCCAACCCAGGGCAGGCATAGCGAACCTGTTCCATGACCTCATTCAAAAAACGCTTGCGGTTACGCCATTCGCCGCCATACATATCGGTCCGCTTATTCGTCAAAGGCGAGAGGAACTCATGTTCCAGATACCCATGCGGGGCGTGGATTTCGATCACATCGAATCCGGCAATAATGGCCAGCTGACAACTGCGGGCAAATTCCTTCTGTTCGGACCTGATTTCCTCGATCGATAATTCTCTGGTCATCTGACCGTTCATGAACAGACGCGACATCTCGATTTTCTTGGCCAGCCCTTCCATGGCCTTGGGAATTTTATCTAGGGCAATTTCATAGGGCAATCCAGCGGTTGGAGCCGGGACTTTCAGGCTGTGATCGTATGAGTGCCCTTGTCGCCCAAAGCCGATGGTCATCTGGGCTGTTGCCAGCGATCCAAAATAATGGATCCGGTCGGTAAGCAGGGTAAGACCCTGGATAAAGCCCTCATGAAAGAGATACAGATTGCGGCCCCAGACAAACTGTGACCCAAGCCGAGTGCCAAAGATGGCCCCTGTGCTCACCCAGGCTGCACCGCCTTTTGCCCGCGCTCCGAAGTAAGCAATCATCTGCTCGGTCGCATGGCCATCACCCCCGGAAAGGGTTTCGTTCATGGGCGCCAGGACCATGCGATGCCTCAGTTCCACCGGGCCGATCTTGATCGGACGCAGCAGATTCTTGAGATGCGATTCCTTCTGTGTTCCTTTCGCCATTTTTCTCTCCTCCTGTTCTCAATCTATTTTTTTGTGAGGTTTCATATAAGTCCCTTTGCTTTATCCATGTATTTCTTCACCCGCTTTTCATTGGCGCTGCCGCGCAGCCACAATTCGGGATAGAAAAGCTCGAAGCCGGCCGTGGGATTCACCTGGCAGCCGAGCCACCGCGGCTCGAAGAGATTCATGTAGCAGAAATTACAGCGGGTACATTTCACGATATCCTTCGCCCTTCCCGCCTCGACTTTCGCGGGCCAGTAAGGGTCGGCAATGGCCTGCCTGCCGAGGGATATGATGTCGGTTTTTTTCTCCTTCACCGCTTCGTGTGCACATTCGGGGGTTATGAAGCCGGGAGTGATAACGGGAACGCCGCCCGCCTTTTTGAAACCCGGGGCATACTGCGTGAATTCGCCCTCGCCGTCGGGCGCAAAGGCCCCGGGGTTTTCGTAGCATCCCTGGGAAATATTGACGTAACTGATGCCCGCCGCGACTGCCATGGCGACGAATTTCTTCGCCTCGTCGTGGGTCATCCCGCCCGGCATGCGTTCGTCTCCGGAAAACCGTGCGCCGAGCGCCTTATCGGGACCGATTTTCGTCCTTATCTTTCTTATGATGTTAAGCAGAAACCGGGCGCGGTTCTCCGGACTTCCGCCGTATTCGTCCGTGCGCCTGTTCATCCGCGGGGAAAGGAATTGGTGAATGAGGTACCCGTGGGGCGAATGAATTTCCACGCCGTCGAATCCGAGCCTGAAAGCCGCCTCCGCCTGAGTCGCCATGCGGTCCTCCAGGTCTATGATTTCCTCAACCCGGAGTTCCCGAGGTGTTTCCGCCTGCAGTACCTGTGCGAGAGCCGGCGCCTCTTTCTGCAAAATGCCCAGAATGGCGAGTTCCAGTTCTTCGTATTCCCTGTCACTCATCTTTCTGACAGGTTTAAGGCTCTCCAGGCCCGTCGCCGCAAAAATTTCGGGGGTGACTCTCCTCACCTGCTTTTCCCATCCCTTATTCAAGTTGCGGATATCAATCCGCATGGGAACGGCAGAAGGAGCAGCCGACGGAATATGAGGCGTCTCGACATTGGGATGCCCCTGGCGTCCCCACCCCGGGCTCAACTGGATGAATATTCTGGTCTTGTCATAGGAGTGAATCACATTGACGAGCTTGGAAAGATAGCGGGAAAAACGGTAATCGGTGAACAGTGCGGGATTCACTTCTTCGGAACCACGCCACGGGTGGGGATTGATAACGATGCACTCGGTGATGATAAGGCCGAATCCCCCCTTCGCCCTCGTGGCGTACCAGGCGATGTTCTGGTCGCTCAGATAGCCGTTCGGCCCGGAGTAGGTCATATTCATGGGTGCCATGGCGATGCGGTTTTTCAATGTGACGTCGCCGATGGTAATCGGTTCAAACAAGGCCTCGTATTTCATTTGTCCCTCCTTCACCGTGAACCGCCGGTTCCTAACTGATCATTCTCCCTTTTCCTTCCCAGAACTTCTGTTTGATTTCTTTCTTCATGATTTTGCCGACGATCGTCTTGGGAATGTCATCCCAGAAGACCACTGCCTTGGGACACTTGTATCCCGCGAGCGTCTTTTTGCAGTGTTCGATGATCTCCTCTTCCGTGGCTGCCGCTCCGGGCCTGAGGACGACCACCGCCTGGACAATCTCGCCCCATTTTTCGCTCGGCGAGGACACCACCGTGCATTCCTTCACCGCGGGGTGACCGTAAATCACGTCCTCCACTTCCTTGGGGTACACGTTCTCGCCGCCCGAGATAATCATGTCTGCCTTGCGGTCCGTCATGTAAATGTATCCGTCTTCATCCATGAAACCCATATCGCCCGTATGGTACCAGCCGCCCTTTAGAACCCGGGCGGTGAGTTCGGAATTCTTCCAGTACCCCAACATGATGTGTTTGCCCCGGGCGCAGATTTCCCCTTTTTCGCCGGGTCCGAGGGGGTTGTCGTCATCGTCCACGATTTTCACCTCTGCGCACAGGGCCGGTTTGCCCGCGCTCAGAAGGTACTTTGATTTCTCCCCTTCGACATAATGATCCCGCCAGTCCATCATGGAAACCGCCGCCCCCGCTGTTTCGGTCGCCCCATACCCCTGGGCAAACTTGTTGCCGAATTTCCGGATGCACTTTTTCAGTACTTCCACCGGGAAGGGGCTCCCGGCGTAGGTGAGAAGTCGCAGGCTGGAAAGGTCGTACTTCTCCACGTTGGGATAATCCACCATCCAGCCGTAGATGGTGGGAACGAGATTCATGTGGGTGCACTTCTCGTCCTGGATGAGCTGGAAAATTGAGTCCAGGTTAGGGCGGCGGTTGATGCAGGCTTTGCCCCCCGCTATCAGTATTGCAAGTATCGGCCACCATGAAACGTGGAAAATCGGCAGGACGAAACAGGTGGCATCTTCCTGGGTGAAGCCCATAACCAGGGCCGGCGTAATCCCGGAGATCATTACATTGCGGTGAGAGAGCATGACGCCCTTGGGACTCCCCGTCGTGCCGCCCGTATACATGAGAACGGCAAGGTCATCTTCCCGGACATTGTAAAAATCGACATCGGGTTCCGTATCGCTCGTTTGCTGCAGCAACTTGTCATACTCAAGGAAAACCGGCAGCGGTTTGTCGAAGGTAATCCAGGTTTTTATATTGGTGAAGCGTGCTTTGAGACCGGCGAGACGCTCTTCGTATCCGTCGCCCACGATGAGGGCCGTCACCTCGCTGTCGTTCACAATGTAGACAATCTCGTCGTCACTGAGACGCACGTTGAGGGGTGTCACGGTAACGCCGATTTTCGCGGCTCCGAAATACGCCTCAAGATACTTCGAGCAGTTGTCCGCCATCACGGCGATCCGGTCTCCCTTGCGGAAGCCGAAGCCGGCGAGCACATTCGAGAAGCGGTTCACCCGCCTGTTGAACTCCCTGTAGGTGAGCCTCTTCCCCTCAAAGACAACGGCGGTGTTGTCGCGGAACGTGATTGCTCCGCTCCGCGGTATATCTCCTAATATGTACATTCGGATCCCCCTCGCACTCCAACTCGTACGCCGCATCGATGAGGAATGCAGCATAACGCGGAAGATGGACTTTTTACGAAGCCATCAAATCTTACGGCCATGATTTCGGCAGCCCCTGAAACTGCATCAGCATGTTCCTGCTCATCTCGTTCGAAATGGGCGAGAACTGTATCTGGTAGGCGTCCCGGACGAACATCGACACCGGGTATTCGTCGCAGATGCCGTACCCGCCGAATATCTCGGCCCCGAAGGTCGCGGCGTGACGCGCCCCTTCTGCCGCGACAAGTTTCGCCATCGTGGCCTCCAGGTGATAGAATTTCCCGTTATCGCAAAGCCACGCCGACTTATAGGTGAGGTTGCGTGAGTTCTCCAGGTTGATGTACATGTCCGCAAGGTAGTTCTGGAGAATCTGGAACCGGCTGATCGGTCCGCCGAAGGCGGTTCTCTCCTGGACATACTTAAATGCCAGCTCGTAGATGGCCTCGATGATCCCCACGCCCATCATGGCCACCCCGATGCGTTCGGGATTGAGCACGGTCATGATCTCGTAGAAGGCGTTGCCGCGAGTGCCCAGGAGGTTTTCCTTCGGGACTTCAACGTTGTCGTAGAAGATCTCTACGGATTCGCAATGGTGGCAGCTGATCTTGCCGATCTTGCGGATAGTTATGCCGGGAGACTCTCGCGGCACCATGATAGTGCTCAGGGAGCGGCTCGGCTTGGCCCCCTTCTCGGTCCTGCAGATGGTGATGAGCGAATCCGCCACATGTGCCCCGGTGATGAAGACCTTCTGGCCGTTGATCACCCATGTGTCGCCCTTATCCTCAGCAATGGTCTTGATGGCGCCCAAGATATCCGTCCCGCCGGCAGGTTCAGTAAGCGCCATGCAGGTCTTGAATTTTCCCGCCCCGATAAGCGGCAGGTACTTTTCCTTCTGCTCTCTGGTCCCCAGTTCGTTGATGAAACGCACCCCGAATCCGGCTGTGACACCGATGGCCAGGGCCACCGACATGGAGGCCTTGCAGATCTGCTCGAACCCGACCATGATATCCACCTGACCCAGACCCTGCCCTCCATACTCCTCCGGGATTGAGCCGAGAAACAACCCAATATCGACGAACTTCTGCCAGAGCTCGTCCGGAGGAAAGTCCACGTTCTCGTCCATCCAGCGCACATACTCATGCGTGAGCTCCTTTTCACAGAACTTCTTGATCGTCGCCTGCATGAGGAGCTGCTCTTCCGTGAAACCGAAGTCCATATCCTACCCCCCTACTTCTTCACTTCTGAGGCGATATTCGCCTCCTTCTGGGCCTTGGTGAGATCGTCGGGCTTCTTCCGGAAGCCGTCCATGACCGCCTGGATGTCCGGGGCATAGACGAGCCATTGGATCGCGTTCCTTTCCAGCGCCAGGGCTGCGTCGATGCTGCCGCACTCGAGTGAGCGTGCCATGACCTCTTTGCCCATACGTAACGCGATCGGCTTCTTGTTGCTTATGATTGCGACCATCTCGGTGAACTTGGCCTCGAACTCATCATCCTTGAATACGCGGGTCAGAAAGCCCATCTCGTACATATCCCGGGCGGTGTAGTCCTTACGGCCACTGTAGAGGATCTCCCGTGCACGGTAGATAGGCATGGCCCGCGCGAGCCTGACTGTCCCGCCCCAGCCGGGCAGAATTCCCATATTGATCTCAGTGGTACCGAACTTGGCCGATTCCCTGGCATAGATGAGATCGCACATAAGGGCCAGCTCGAGACCGCCTGCCAGGCAGTACCCCGTGATCTTGGCGATGACGACCTTCTCGCAGAGCTCGATAGCCTTATTAATGTCATAACCGTCGTGTGCGAGCCAGTTCAGAGAGGCTCGATGCTCAACTAAGGAAGGGAAGATAGAGAGGTCGCCCCCTGTACAAAAAGCCTTTCCAGACCCTTGGAGCACGACCACCCCCACTTCCGGGACATCCCGCACCTTGCGGAACGCATCGAGGAGTTCAGTGGCCATCTCCCGGTTGATGGCATTGTATTTATCCGGCCGATTGAGAGTAATGGTGCATACCGGTCCCTGGATTTCATAAAGTGTCGTGGTATACGCACTCATTGTCTCCTCCTCAGTCTCTGGGCTGCTAACCCTCTTTAGCAAAATCTCACAGCTTCACTTCTTTATTGGCCTGAAATAGGGCAGGGCAAAACCACTCCGCTCCACGAACACAACCTCAACCTCCATGCCGATCTTGATATCCTCCGGCTTGCATTCCACGATCCGCGTCATCATGCGGATGCCTTCCTCAAGATCCACGTAGGCTATGGTATACGGCAGCTCGTCTATGAACTTCGGTTCTACCATGCTGTAGGCGGTGGAAAAGGTGTATATCTTCGCCTTCCCGCTCGCCTCGATCCAGTCCAGATTGCCTGACCAGCATTCAGGGCAATATTTGCGGGGATAAAATATCTTTGCCTGGCAATCCTTGCAGATCTGGATGAGGAGCTTGCCCTGCTTCGTCCCTTCCCAGAACCTTGCCGACCACGGTTGGACTTCCGGAACCGGTTTGGTCATGTCGAATTCCATCAGAGTTCCCTCCCCCATATCGTGGCGATGTTGTTGAATCCCGAGCCGCCGCTCGTGTTTTGGTACACGTAGCGGCAGTTCTTCACCTGCCGCTCGCCGGCCTTGCCCATGAGCTGGCGGGCCGTCTCCACATACGTAGCCGCGCTCACTCCCGATCCGGTGTGGCCGCGCCCTGGGGCATCGCCAATCGTGGACCACGGGATGTCACCGCCGAAGGACATCCTCCCTAAAGCAAAATACTTCCCTCCCTGGCCCGTTGGTGCCACCTCGAGCGCTTCCGCAATGATGGGATGGGCCAGCGGATAGGCAAGATAGATGTTCCAGAGATTCACATCCTCCTTGATGATCCCAGCCTGGGCTAAGGCCTCCTGCGCCGTGACGTGGAAACCCTCAACCACTTTGATGAAATCGCGCATGAGCGGGGTGCCGCTGAAGTAGCGCACCGATTCGCCGAGCTTGTAAGCCGCCGGGCGCTTCATCTTTTTGGCATCTTGAGCGGAGACGACCACCATTGCGCATCCACCGTCGGCGAGCACGTTGCTCTCGCGCTTGTGGAGCGGGTTGTTCAGCAGGTCCGACTTCAAGACCTTCTCGACCGAGGGGACCTCCTTGCCGTAAAAGAGCGAGTTCGGGTCCCTGGCCGCCCAGCTTCTGAGAGCGGTCACGACCGAGGCCATCTCCTCCGGTGTGCACCCAGTATCGTGCATGTAGCGGTTGGCCATCAGCCCCATGATGATATTGTAGGTAGAGCCGAAGGGATACTCCCACTGGAGGTCGACCCCGGCCTGGGCGAAGAAATTAATCAGATCAGGTATGGGGATGGTCGAGTGTACGGTGGCGTGCGGGATAAGGACGGCGCGCGCGATGCCGCTTTCTATCCACTGTTCGGCAAGCCTGAGACAATTCGAGGTCGATGCCCCGCCTGCATTGCACAGGACAGTGTCTCTGCACCCCTTGAGGCCGAGCTCCTCGGGCAGCTTCCCGAAGGAGAGCTCCGAGGTAAGCCTCGGCTGGGCCTGTGGGGATACGATGACGCAACCCTCGATGTCGTTCTTGTGGAGCCCAGAGTCTTTTACAGCTTGCATGCAGGTCTCGTAGATGATGTCCCAGGGTTTGCGCTCGGGCCTGATGGCCGTCGGTACCTCGCCTATGCCTATGATTGCGATCTTTCCTCTGCTCATGGCGATCTACCCTCCTCTCTAGCAGGCCACGCTGGCCTGTGTTTTCTACTTGACAATACCGTACCGTTCGGTTCTATAGTGAGTAGCTATTCCTTTTCCCCTCCCCTGTCAAGGGGAATTTTTTAAAGAGTGAACCGGGAACAAGGAGAGCGAACGGCATTTGTTAGCCATTGAAAAATGCCGAAGGAACAGGGTATGCTGCAAAGAGAAAACCCTACAAGATAATGGAGAAAAGGATGCAGCCGCCGAGGCACATGCGGATTTCCGAATTGAGCGCATACACGCACACGCCTGCTGCCACCATCCGGTACTATGTCCGCCAAGGGCTCCTGCCGGAACCGGTCAGGATTGGCAAGACCATGGCGTACTATACCAAGGAGCACCTCGAACGGCTCATACAGATACAGCGGCTGAAGGGAGACGGCCTGTCGCTGATGGCAATCGGGAAGATCGTGAAAAGCGGCGAGCGGGGAGTTGCCCATGGAGGGGAGGCCGATATCGTATTCACGAGCAAGCGCGATGAGATCGTACGGGCTGCCGTTGCGCTCTTCCGGAACAAAGGCTACGATGCCACGAGTGTGGCTGACATCGTGGGACGTGCCGGGGTCGGCAAAGGGACCTTCTACCAGCATTTCAGGAATAAGGAGAATCTCTTTCTCGAATGTGCCGACAGCGTCTTTTATGATATCGGCCGGGATGTCCCTGAGATCCGAGAGGAGACCGATGCCATGAAGCGGCTCTGGAAAAGGGCGTACCACTTCGCTCATTTCTACCGCCACATGATCGATATGCTCAATCTCGCGCGCGGGGCTTCCGTCAAGGAGAACTCCCATTTCCGAGAGAAGCTCGATCAGGCCGTGCGAAATCTTACCGACCCCATACAGGCGGACCTGGATATGGCGATCGCACAAGGCAGCATTGCGCCCATGGACAGCAGGCTCATTGCGCACCTGCTCATGGGCGCCATAGAATACTGCCTTTATTATTATATCGAGTACCAGACTGATATCGAAAGGCTCTTGATGAAAGGCTGGGAGATCGTCTTCAACGACATGTTCCCGGGTGGTACGCTTTCGGGAAAGGGATTCGGGAAGGTATGAAAGATAAAGGCCTCATGAAGATTTCTGAGCTCGTGCGTGCCTCGGGCGTACCGGCCTCGACGATCCGGTACTACATCTGGGAGGGCCTCCTCCCGAGGCCCATCAAGACGGGCAAGACCCGGGCCTATTATACGCGGGCACATCTCGAGGGATTAGCACAGATCCGAAAGAAGCAAATCGAGAATCTGAAGCCACTGGTTGTGATCAAGGAAGAGATGAGGCAAAAGACTATCCAGACCAAGGATGTCAATGAGACAGCCTTACACTTGGGGAGGCGGGAGGCGATCATCCAATCCGCGATTGGGTTGTTTTTCAAAAAAGGCTATGCCGGGACAACCGTGGCTGATATCGTGCAGCATGCACATGCGAGCAAGGAGACCTTCTACCAGCAGTACAAGGACAAGGATGAGCTCTTCATCGAGTGCGCGGACAGGATCTTCCACGAGATGTACAACGACGTTTGGCAGGAAATCAGGGAGGAGAAGGATATGGCGAAGCGGATCAGAAAGCGTGTGCGGGCCTTTTTCGCTTCGTATCCGCGCTGGATCGTCATGATGAATCTCGTCCGCAGCGCCTCCGTGAGCGAGAATCTGGTATTCAAAGCGAAGTTCAGGCAGGTTGTCAAGGAGATCATTGAGCCCCTCGTGCGTGACCTCGAGCGCTTGCTGGGAGAGGGCCGCATCCGCAGCGACATTGACACCACACTGGCCTGCTATATCGCCATGGGGATGACGGAGTACGGGGCGGCCTTGGTGCACCATGGGCTCTATTCCGAGGAGGAGGTCTTCGAATATCTAGATACCGTTTTCCAGCTGGGGCTGAAGGCGTAATTCATCTGCCAAGGGGGCCTATCTCCTTTAAACAGTTTCTTCCACAGCTGCAGGTACAGTTTTTCAGTTCTCACTCTCGCTATGAATGTACCCCCCTGCGTGCTTTTTCACACACGATTACTTCTCAAAGAATAAGTCCAGAAAGTGCGTGTACCCCTCTCTTTCGAGATCCTACTTGGGAATGAACCGCAATGCCGCAGAGTTGATGTAGTACCTCAGGCCTGTGGGATTGGGGCCGCCCGGGAATACGTGTCCGAGATGCGAGTCGGCATCAGAGCTCCTCACCTCGACATGTTCCATAAAATGGCTCCTGTCCGTTCGTTCGATGATGTTCTCCGGTTCGATGGGCCTGAGAAAGCTCGGCCAATCGGTTCCGGAATTGAACTTGTCACACGAACTGAAGAGGGGCTCACCCGATACGACATGCATGTATATCCCCTCTCTCTTGTTGTCCTAGTACGCATTCTGAAACGGCGGCTCCGTACCGCCATGCTGTGTCACCTCATACTGCAGAGGCGTCAGCTTCGAACATCATCCGGCTTTTGATATGCCCCCTTATCATGCATCGCTCCCTCGCTTAGGTCGTTACCCCATATCCTCTCGATGAACTGGTCGCGGCCAGAGGTGAGTCGGTAAGAGCAGTATCGCACGGTCTGTTTTCTGCAATAGTCCTGGTGATACTCCTCCGCTGCATAAAACCGCGTGAAAGGCCTGATCTCTGTGACGATAGGCCCGTCGAACCTTCCTGATTTCCTCAGGGTATCCTTGGATTCTTCAGCCAACCCTCTCTGCTCATCATCGTGGTAGAAGATGGCGGTCTGATACTGAGGTCCCCGGTCGACGAACTGTCCGCCAGGATCTGTCGGGTCGATGTGCCGCCAGAATACACCGAGCAGCACCTTATAGGACATGGCCGCCGGATCGTAATGCACCTGAACCGCCTCGAGGTGACCGGTTTTACCAGAGCAAACCTCAGCATAGTTCGGATTTTCCGTAAGTCCACCGGTGTAACCCGAGATGACCTTCACTACTCCGGGCAGCTTTGCGAAGTCGGCCTCCATACACCAGAAACAGCCGCCGGCAAAAGTGGCTTGCCGGATTTTTCTCTCACTGTTCGGCATATAATTCCCCCCTCTCCTGGTCTCATCATAGGGTCTCTACAGTGGATTATCCACTGCATCATGCAAAAAAAGGGGGACGGTATCCGATCCTTTCCGGAACAGTTCCTGCCGTGCTCGTATAGCGCACGGGCTTCGGATTCCCCTAGGTGGTACCAATATACAGGGGCGATTACGCGCTTGTAGCCTATTCCCTCTTCATTCGCCTTCAGTGAGCCTTGCGCGAAGATCCTTGTCCTTCCCCAAGCCTAGGGAAGGTCGTGACGGGTTGACAATTATGCTATCTTCTCTACGGAGAAGTAGAACGTATTGAAGGCATAGCCTTTCAGGCAATATATCCCACGACCGAGGTAAAAGCCTTTCGCGATCTGCTTGATTTCGTCATTGAGCGGCTTAAGCCAGAATGGGTTGCCTGGGCGACTGTAGTTAATCCGCAACACCCGCTGGCCGTCGCCGAGGATGGAATCGCCCTTCTCGATGCTGAAATTCCCGATCTTCAATAGACCCAGGAATTCATTGAAACCGCCCCTCTTGGTTTCCACGTCTTCCGGGAAGAACTTGCAATGCGAGAAGAACCGGATATCGGGGAGAATCCCGGTGACCAGCCTGACCGCATAGTATCCCTTAAGATCACCCAGCTCGGGGGTCGCTGCGTATGCAAACGCCTCACGGAGACTTTTGTACCCTCGCCATTTCATACCGTGCCCTCCTGCTCTAAAATACAGGCGATCCTCTCTGCAGCGCGCGTCGCCAAGGCCATGATTGTCATCTGTGGGTTTACCCCGAGGCTCGTCGGGACGCTGCTCCCGTCGACGACGAAGAGTCCCGGGACCGCATGGCACTGATGGTCCCTATCGATGACCGAGTCCATGCGCGATATCCCCATACGCGCCGTTCCCAGGGGGTGATAGGCCGAGAGGATGAAATCCATGGGCCGCCAGCGCTTCCTTTTGGCGTGCTCCAGATCCGCGGTTGTGTCGATGACGGGATGGTTGAAGGTGGGCAGAATCAGCTTCTCGGCGCCTGCTGCACGGAAGATATCGCAGAGGATGAACATGGCCTTGACCAGTTTCTGCGTGTCCTCAGCATTCATTCGGTAATAGATGAGCGGGAGATCCCTCATGCCCGGCCTGACGATCCCGGTCGAGCTGTCCTTGATCATGAAGCCGAAAACCGCTAGGTGGTCATAGGCGCGCAAAAGGTCAGTATATTCCTTCCCAACGCCGGGCATGGTCAGGCCCAGGACGGTGAACGGTGCCGTCGCCCCCTCGAACATGATACCCTCCTGGAAGAACTCATCCACCATATATCCCTGCGGGATCGTGTTGGCATTCTTCAGCTCCCTGTCCGGGAATATCGCTCCTACGTAGGTGCTCGGATGGATGGTCAGGTTCCTCCCAACCCACCTGTTCCCTCTCACCAGATTGTTCCTACGGAGGACATTCGGGGTGATGAGAGTTCCGCATGCCAGGATCACGGCCTTGGCTGAGCATGTCAGGGATACAGAGCAGTCTTTCTTGCCGATGCCATAAGCCCTAATCCCGACGGCCGTTTCGCCTTCGGTCAGGATATCTCTGACCCGAAAACCGGTGAACAGCTGTGCTGCTGAGTTCAAGGCCTTAGGGATGTAGGCGATGTTCGTCGATTGTTTGGCATCCTTGGGGCATCCCAGGACGCACACCGCCTGACCATCGCAGTCAAGCGTATTGTGCCGCAGAGGGCCATGGCTGTAGCCCATTTTTCCACACCCGTCCCTGATGATCTCGCCGATCGGACCGATATACTTGGCCTCGCATTCCTGCACATGGATGTGTTCCTCTACCCGTTCGAAATATGGTGCCATCTTCTCCGGTGTAAGATCCGCAAGCCCATGCGCCACCCACGACAGGAGTACATCGTCAGGAGCACGGTAGCAGGTGGCCGAATTGATGAGGGTCGTGCCGCCCACGGCCCTCCCCATTGGGATGGGAATCACGCAATTGCCGATCGCAGAGGTGAGGCCCATGACACGGTAGAGCAGGGACATCATCTCAATAGGATTGCCGTTGAATGCATGTCGCCTGTAAAACTGGCCTTCTTCGATAATGGCGACGGCCAATCCTTTTTCCGCGAGTTCCTTGGCCACCACCGCCCCCCCGGCCCCGGTGCCCACAACGACCACATCCGCCTCGATGGATTCATTGCCATCAAAGGTGTTGGCTGGGAATATCTGCTTCATCCAGCGGGACTCCGGCTCGGGCTGGATCCTCTCCTTGTAGAAGGGGATGTTCAGGGAGGCATGCACCTCAGGTGAACCGGCATAGGCGAGCTTGAATGGCAGGCAGATCATGTTCCCGATCAGGCGTTTCAGGAAGCTGTCCGCATGCAGCAGGCCATGCAGGAAGGCTGAACGCTCGGGTGCGTTCAGCCGGCACAGGGTCTTGTGAGGATGCATCAGGAAAAGCGGGAGGAGGTTCGCCATATCCAGGAGAACGGCAGTGCCGATAAAAGCCACCGGGCTCATACTGAGGTACGCCTGAAGCCTCTTGAGGACCGCATCGTCCTCTAATACGACCTCCGGACTTCCATGGAATATGCCATCGTTAACTGCCTGGGCTATCCTCGTGCACGGCATCCTCTCCCTAACATGATCACATTCATGAATGCGTCGGCTCATGCCGTATCCCTTTCTGATTGAGCTGGCTTGGGTGGAAGGATTGGTGGCATGATCAGTTTCTTTTTCTTCAAATCCGTGACCCGCTGCCGCAGCGATTTGAAGATCTTGGGAAACGTCGACTTGCTGAGCGCCTTTTCGATGACGGCTGGGATTGCCCGACCCACATCAAGGGTAGTCGTGTACGTTACCAGTACCCTGGTCTCATCGTAGGGCTCAATCCGGAAATAGCCCTGTGCATCGCGGATAGGCCCTTTTACATAGAACCAGTAGGTCGTATGACTCGCTTCATCGATGATGTACGCAAGCCGGTATTCAAGGGTCAGAAATACCACCTTGACCTTGCAATCCACGAGCAGCCTGTCTCCCTCCCACCCGAGTGGCCGGTAGTAGATGACATTGGGCATGAACTCGCCGAAGGCATTGAAATCGATGATCACCCACCATACCTCCTCTACGCTGCCCTCGACAAGACTCTGCCCGATGGTGATAGGGATCTTGGTTATGGGGTGTTGCTTGACTTCCATGAGAATCTTTCCGTTCTCCAAATCCTTCCGTTTCTCGGGATCCATAGAGGAAGAGGCCGCCAGTATATGATGGCTTCCCGCCAAGATACACAGGCTCAGAACCGTAAAGACCTTGACGATCCAATTCATACTAGCTCCGCATATGCATTCTCACGGCAGAAGGACACAGGGGACATTGTATGAATAGAGAGTCAAACCTCCTATCTTCAACATGACTCTCAGGAATTCTCCTCATATGCGCTCTCTTCGAAGGCAAGGGCCGAGGTCACACCCATGCCTAAAGCAACCCTTCAGGACGAGAGGACTTGTATGGCTTTCGGCACAGTATCCTCCGGAGCGATCTTGTACCAGGCATCAATGATTTTTCCTGCCCCATCTATCAGAAAGGACGAGCGGATTATGCCGAAGACGGTCTTCCCATACATGGACTTCTTGCCCCATACGCCGTAGGCGGTGGCTACGGTATGATCAGGATCGGATAGGAGTAGGAAGCCGAGAGAGTATTTCTCATCGAAGCGCTTGAGGGCGGCAGGAGAATCGGGGCTAATGCCAAGTACGTCCACTTCACGTCCATTCAGCTCTGCTCGTGCATCTCGAACTGAGAGCGCCTGCCGCGTTCAGCCGGACGTCCCGGCTTTCGGGTAGAAATAGATGAGGAGCTTCCTTCCCCGATAAGCTGAGAGCTTAATCTGGTTTTCATCCTGATCGGACAGGCTAAAATCCGGCGCCTTGTCCCCTTTTTTCAACTGGCCCATACGGTCCCCTCCTTTTCCGGAATTCCCGCTCAATTATATGATGCGGTCGGATCATTGTCACCCTTTTTCCGTCCTATTGCGGTTCAGAGAAGTCGGCGGTAATGCGACGTCCCCCATTTCTCGGCATAATTTTTAAAACAGGGGTTGGCAGCGGGCATCAAGCGATGTATTTAACTAATTAGTTAGAACAACTGGTAAGTTCAATAAGACGGTTAACAGAGAGAGAGGATATGCCGCAAGAACTGAGCGCAAGAAAGGGCGAGACGGTGACGCGCATCCTTGCCGCTGCAAAGGAGGTCTTTGCCGAAGTAGGCTTCGCTGGCGCCCGCGTGGACGAAATCGCACGTCGCGCTGACGTCAACAAGGCATCCCTTTACTACCACATCGGCGACAAGAAGGCTCTCTATGCCGAGGTTCTGCACGACGTCACCGGCAGGGCCGTCCAGAAGCTCATCAGCGAGATCGGGAGGGCCCAGACGTCAGAAGGAAAAGATCAGGACATATATTCGTACCCTTGCCGACAGCATCGATCGCCATCCCCAAATGCCGCGCATAATGATGCGGGAGATCGCCTCCGGTGGCCAGAATCTCCCCGAGCTCTTTTTCCAGGACCTCCTCCTCATTCTCAGCACACTGACCGAGATCATCGAGGAAGGGACAAGGGACGGCGTCTTCATCGAAACCATGCCCGTCCTAATACATCTCATGACCCTGGGTACCATCATTATTTACAAGACCAGCGTACCCATCATCCTCCAGCAGTGTGCACTTTCGAATACCCTGATGAATCTCAACAGGGATGTTGTGGGGAGCATTTCCTCAGAGGTGGAGAGGCTCATTCTGAGGGCATTAAGATGTCAATAATATAGTACCTATGTCTATGAGAGGAGAGGTGATGAAGAGATGAAGATTAAGGATGGAGCGAAGGTGTTAATTCTTGCCGTAGCAGCCCTC
>Ga0315284_10002581_pt1 | contig 25870 bp, 26 predicted proteins | sample YL17G09_16_MG_FD_203696 | JGI IMG/M metagenome (GOLD analysis project Ga0315284, IMG submission 203696) | Sediment microbial communities from Yellowstone Lake, YNP, Wyoming, USA - YL17G09_16 | ecosystem: Environmental > Aquatic > Freshwater > Lake > Sediment | place: USA: Wyoming | collected...
CCGCGTTCAAGTCGTTCGACGAGATCCCGAAGCGCCACACCTGCGACGGCGAGGACCTCTCGCCGCCGCTCGCATGGACCGGCGCGCCCGCCGGGACCAGGAGCCTCGCTCTCATCGTGGACGATCCCGACGCGCCCGACCCGGCCGCTCCGAAGGTGGTCTGGGTCCACTGGGTCCTCTACGATCTGCCACCCGGCACGACCGCGCTCGCCCAGGGCACGACGGCAAAGACCCTGCCGCCCGGCACGCGCGAGGGATTCAACGACTGGAAGCAGCCCGGCTGGCGCGGGCCCTGTCCACCCATCGGGCGCCACCGCTACTTCCACAGGCTCTACGCGCTCGATATCCTGCTCCCAGACTTGCACCACCCGACCCGGGCCGCTCTCGAGAAGGCCATGGAAGGGCACGTGCTCGCGAAGGCTGAACTCGTCGGCACCTACCGGCGCATGCGCTGACCGCAACGGAGGCCACACATGACGCATCGCATCGTTCCCTCGCTCGTCGCCGCCGCCATCCTGCTCGTCGGAACGGCTTCCCTCGCGGCGGAAACGCAAGCCGTCGCTCTGCCAAAGCCTGACGTGACCGGCAAGGTCACGCTCGAGCAGGCCATCGCCCGGCGCCGCTCGGTGCGCGAGTACGCGCCCGGCGCGCTCACGCTGGCCGAGGTCACGCAGCTCATGTGGGTCGCACAGGGCATCACCGGCCCCGACGGCAAGCGCGCCACGCCCTCGGCGCGCGCAGTCTACCCCCTGCAGGTCTGGCTGGTGGCCAACGACGTCACCGGGCTGGCGGCCGGCATCTACCGCTACGAGCCGAAGGAGCACGCGCTCGCGCTCGTCGCCGCCGGCTCGCAGCGCGACTCGGTGGCCGCAGCCGCACGGGGACAGGCAGCCATCCAGCAGGCCGCCGTGGTCGTCGCGGTGACCGGCGACAGCGCGCTCGCCGCGGCGAAGTTCCGCGGCAACGCCGAGCGCTGGCTGGGCATGGAGGCGGGCTTCGTCGTCCAGGACATCTACCTCGAGTGCACGACGCTGGGGCTGGGCACGGTGATGGTCGGCGGCTTCGACGAGAGCGCCGTGCGCCGCGCACTCGGCCTGCCTCCCGGCTGGGAGGCGCTCGCACTCATGCCGGTGGGCCGGAGGAAGTAGCGGCTCCTCACTTGCGCTCCCGCGAAAGCCGGGTAGTCTGGCGGCTCGCCGCGCCAGGGAGGGCATGGCCCGCCATCGCGCGGCTGCGCCCCCGCACACCAACCCGCCCGGAGTGCATCGATGAGCGCAGGATTCGACGAACTGAAGGCCCGTCTGCTCGAAGTGAACGACCTCAATTCGGCCGCGTCCGTGCTGCGCTGGGACCAGACCACCTACATGCCGCCCGGCGGTGCCGGGGCGCGCGGGCGGCAGACCGCCACGCTGGGCCGGCTCGCCCACGAGAAGTTCACCGACGCCGCGCTGGGCCGGCTGCTCGACCAGCTGGAGCTCGAGACTCGCGGCCTGCCCTACGATTCGGACGACGCTTCGCTGGTACGCGTGACACGCCGAGAGTACGACCGCGCGGTCAAGGTGCCAGCGGCGTTCGTCTCGGAGCTGAGCGAGCACGGCGCGCGCTCCTACCAGGCGTGGACCGGGGCCCGCCCGGCGAACGACTTCGCCCGCATGCGCCCCCTGCTCGAGCGGACACTAGACCTCTCGCGCCGGCTGGCCGGCTTCTTCCCCGGCTACGAGTCCATCGCCGACCCGCTCATCGACTACTCCGACTCCGGCGTGAAGGCCGCCGCGTTGCGCGCTCTGTTCACCAGGCTGCGCGCGCGCCTGGTGCCGCTGGTTCAGGCCATCATCGCGCAGCCGCCTGCCGACGACTCGTGCCTCAAGCAGCACGCGCCAGAGGCCGACCAGTTGGCCTTCGGAGTCTCGGTGATCCGGCGCTACGGCTACGACTTCGAGCGCGGCCGCCAGGACAAGACGCACCACCCGTTCATGACCAAGTTCTCGCTTGGCGACGTGCGCATCACCACGCGAGTGCGCGAGGACCACCTCACGGACGCGCTCTTCAGCACGCTGCACGAGTGCGGGCACGCGCTCTACGAACAGGGCATCCGCCGCGACTACGACGGCCTGCCGCTGGCCGAGGGCGCCTCCGCTGGCGTGCACGAGAGCCAGTCGCGACTGTGGGAGAACCTGGTCGGGCGCAGCCGCGGCTTCTGGGAGCACTTCCACCCACGGCTGCGGGCCGCCTTCCCGACGCAACTCGCGACCGTGCCGCTCGACACCCTCTACCGGGCCATCAACAAGGTCGCCCGCTCGCTCATCCGCACCGACGCCGACGAGGTCACCTACAACCTGCACGTCATGCTGCGCTTCGACCTCGAGGTGGACCTGCTCGAGGGGCGCCTCGCCGTGAAGGACCTGCCGGACGCGTGGCGCGCGCGCATGAAGGCGGACCTCGGCCTGGAGCCGCCCGACGACCGGGACGGCGCGCTGCAGGACGTGCACTGGTATGCGGGCCTGATCGGCGGTGAGTTCCAGGGCTACACGCTCGGGAACCTCCTGAGCGCCCAGTTCTTCTCGGCCGCGACCCGCGCACACCCCGCGATCACCGGCGAGATCGCGCACGGCGAGTTCGGCACGCTGCACACATGGCTGCGGGAGAACATCTACCAGCACGGCGCCAAGTTCACGGCCGCAGAGCTGGTCGAGCGCGCCACGGGCTCGGCGATGACGGTCGAGCCGTATCTTGACTACCTGTGGCGCAAGTACCAGACGCTCTACGGGCTCGACGAGGCCGCGCGACCGCTCGCCTGAACGGCGTCCGTGCCCCTGTCGCACCGCACGAGGTGCCGACGACGGCACCCGCGCGCGCCCGGCCGGGCAGCGCAGGGTCGTCCTGCCACGGACGGGCGGTGTCTCAGCGGTCCCAGGCTCTGTCTGAAGACCCGGTCACTGCGTTGGCTTGGTCGCTCCTCGCTGCGACGCATCCTGCGAATACGACTCGCTAGTCGCTCCCGCGCCGCCTTGTCCTCGGCTTCTCAGACAGAGCCTAGCCGGACAGGAAGCTGCCCTGCTCCGGCGGGCCTTCCGCCGTCCCGCGCTTGCGGCGCCGCACCGCCGGCTCGGGCCCGGGCGTGTGCGGCGGCTCCACGCGCGCCGGCACGGAATCGGGCGACAAAGCTGGCGGCGGTCCGGCGAATGCCGGCAGCAGCTCGGGCGGCGCCGCCATCACCGGCGCCACCGCCGTCAGGCCCGCCATGCCGTTCTCGATCCGCAGCGATGGTTCCTCCTCCTCGAGGTAGGTGTACCCCGAGAGCCCCTCGTCGTAGCGGCGCATCAGCAGCGCCGATTCCTCGAAGGTCAGCAGCCCGCGGCGCAGGGCCTCCTCGTTGGCCTTCCGCATCCGCTGCACCAGCTGCTGCTTCTGGTACTGCACGTAGCCCAGCACCTCGGTGACCGAGTCGCCCTCGACCACGTGGTCGATGCGGTAGCCGTTCTCGCCAAGCGCGATGTGCACGGCGTTCGTGTCCCCAAAGAGGTTGTGCAGATCGCCGAGGATCTCCTGGTAGGCCCCAACCAGAAAGACACCGATGTGGTACGGCCGGCCGTCGAACGTGTGCAGCTCGAGCGAGCTCTTGACGTCGCGCAGCTCGATGAACTGGTCCATCTTTCCGTCCGAGTCACAGGTCAGGTCGGCGATGACAGCGCGGCGCGTGGGGCGCTCGTTCAACCGGTGCAGCGGCATGATGGGGAACAGTTGCTTCACCGCCCAGTGGTCGGGCACCGACTGGAACACGGAGAAGTTGCCGTAGTAGGTGTCGGCCAGGCCCTTCTCCAGGCCTTCGAGGTCGTCCGGCACGTACTCCAGCTCGCGGATGATCTTGAGGATGGCCTCGCAGCAGCCCCAGAACAACTGCTCGACGCGGGCGCGGCCGCGCAGGTCCAGCAGGCCGACGTTGAAGAGGTTGGTGCCCTCCTCCTTCAGTTGCAGGGCGTCGTGGTACGCCTCCTGGAAGTTCTTGCGCGACACCGAGCGCCAGGTCTCGACCAGTTGCTGGATGACGGGGGCCTCGTCCTTGTCCACCGGCGGCGGGGCCTGGCCCGGCAGGACCTCGTTCACGTCCAGGATGTTGAACACCAGCACCGAGTGGTGCGCCACCAGCGCGCGGCCCGACTCGGTGATGATGTCGGGGTGGGGCACCTTCGCCGTCTCGCAGGCGTCCTGGATGGCGGCCACCACGTCGTTGGCGTACTCCTGCATCGTGTAGTTCGTGGACGATGGCCAGTTGGTGGACGAGCCGTCGTAGTCCACGCCCAGGCCGCCGCCCACGTCGAGGAACCGGAGCCCGGCGTCCGCCTTCGCCAGCTCGACGTAGATCCGGCAGGCCTCCTGCATGGCGTCCTTGATGGCCCGCACGGCGGAGATCTGCGAGCCGATGTGGAAGTGCAGCAGCTCGAGGCAGTCCAGCATCTGCTCGGCCCGCAGTTTGTCCACGAGCAGGACCAGCTCGGAGGCGGTGAGGCCGAACTTCGAGCGGTCGCCGGTGGACTCCATCCACTTGCCCGCGCCCTTCGTGGTCAGCTTGCCGCGCACGCCGATGTGCGGGCGGATGCCCAGCCGGCGGGCCACCTGGAGCAGCAACTCCAGTTCGCGGAAGCGGTCGATGACCACGATCGGGTAGCGCCCCAGCTTCTGCGATAGGAGCGCCGTCTCCATGTACTCGACGTCCTTGTAGCCGTTGAGCACGAGCAGCGCGTCCGGGCTGTCGAGCAGGGCGAGCCCCGCCAGCAGCTCGGGCTTGGAGCCGGCCTCGAGCCCCAGGCCGAACGGCGAGCCGAAGCGCACCAGTTCCTCGACCACCTGGTGCTGCTGGTTGACCTTGATCGGGTAGACGCCCCGGTAGCGCCCGCGGTAGCCGTATTCCCGGATGGCGCCGTCGAAGCAGCCGAACAGCGCCTGCACCCGGCTGTGGAGGATGTCCGAGAAGCGCATCAGCAGCGGCATGCCCAGCCCGCGGCGCTGCAGGTCCAGCGCGAGGTCGAAGAGGTCAACGCTCGGACCCTCCGGCCCCAGGGGTGTGACTTCCACGTGCCCCGCATCGTTGATGCGGAAGTAGCCGCTCGACCAGCCCGCGACGTTGTACAGCGCGGCCGAGTCCTTCGTCGTCCAGGTGCGGATCTCTCTCAACTCCACCCTCCGGGCTGCCTGCTCCGATGTGCCATGACCGGCGACCGTGCGCCGCGCAGGGTCAGGAGATTACCCCCGCGCGACTCGCAGCGCGAGCCTTCTATGCGCTAGACTACCCCGTCTCGGCCCGCTTCGTCCGGGTGCCGCGTCCCCTCGAGCCGGGGGGCGCGCGGCGCGGGCCGGTCCCAGGGAGGCCTCGATGCCCAGCACGTCACCACTGTCCAGACGCGCGCAGCAGATGCCGGCCTCGCCCATCCGCCGGCTGGCGCCCTTCGCCGTAAAGGCCCGCGAGGCCGGCAGGACCGTCTACTCGCTCAACATCGGGCAGCCCGACGTCCCCACCCCGCAGGCCATCCTCGACCGCCTGCGCTCGTACGGCGACGCCTGCGTCCCCTACGGACCCTCGCAGGGGCTGCCGGAGTTCATCGAGGCGCTCCGCGCGTACTACGCCGGGATCGGCGTGACGCTCGCCGCCGAAGAGATCTTCGTCACCACGGCCGGCAGCGAGGCGATCCTGTTCACGTTCGGCGCCCTCTGCGACACCGGTGACCAGGTGATCGTCTTCGAGCCCTTCTACACCAACTACAACGGCTTCGCCACCATGATGGGCGTCGGGCTCGTACCCGTGACGACCCGCGCCGAGGACGGCTACCATCTGCCGCCGCGCGCCGCCATCGAGGAGAAGATCGGGCCACGCACCCGGGCCATCCTCATCTGCTCGCCCAACAACCCGACCGGCACGGTCTACAGCGACGCCGAGATCGACCTGCTCGCCGCGATCTGCCGCGAGCGCGGCCTCGTGCTGATCGCCGACGAGGTCTACCGGGAGTTCGTCTACGAGGGGCGCCGGCACCGCTCGGTGCTGACCCTGGCCGGCATGGAGCAGCAGGTCGTGGTGGTGGACTCGGTTTCCAAGCGCTACTCGCTGTGCGGCGCCCGCCTCGGCAACATCGTCAGCCGCAACCTGGACTTCATGGCGGCGATCATGCGCTTCGGCCAGGCGCGCCTGTGCCCGCCCACGGTCGAGCAGTACGCCTGCGCCGCGCTCACCGAGGTGCCCGCCTCATACTTCGCGGGCGTGATCGCCGAGTACCAGAAGCGCCGCGACGTGGTGTTCGACTCGCTCGCCGCCATCCCCGGCGTGCTGGTGCGCAAGCCCGAGGGCGCTTTCTACATCTGCGCGAGGCTGCCCGTGGACGACGCCAACGCCTTCGCCGAGTGGCTGCTCAGGGACTTCGCGCTGGACGGCCAGACCGTGATCGTCGCCCCCGCCGACGGTTTCTACGCCACGCCGGGGCTGGGCCGGTACGAGGTGCGCATCGCCTACGTGCTGGAGGAGACGAAGCTGCGCCGGGCCATGAAGTGCCTGGGCGCGGCGCTGGCGGCGTACCCGGGGAAGGTCGCGGTGGCGGCCCGGGGCTGAGCGAAGACACGCGGAAAGCGGACCGCCCGGCGGGGTGACCTGCCGGGCGGTCGCGGTCTCCGGGCGCTACTTCGGCAGCCTCAGCGCCACTCCCAGGTAGTAGGGCCAGAGCAGCAGGGCGAACAGCGCCTTCCCCAGGGCCAGCTTCAGGAAACCGAGCGTGAACAGCCAGCCCGCGAACCAGAGCGGACCGACGAGTGCGCCCGCATCCACCGAATGGGATTCGTGTCTGGACTTCTCACCCATGCGCTCCTCCTGCGGAATGGCCTTCTCGGCATGCTTCTCTCCAACCGTGCCGGGACGCCGGACCGGCGCCCCCCTCACTTCCCGCGCACGAAGTGCGGCATCTCGAACGGGATCTCCAGCGACAACTCGACGAACCCGGCGTACTCGCCGTCGCGGTACCACGGCGCCTAGCAGATGAGCTTCTTCACGCCGTCCTTCTCGATGGTGTAGGCGTTCGCCTTGCCGGAGGCGAGCAGCGCGTCCAGCTTGCCGCGCGCGGGCTCGGGGTGGCGGTCGAGGACATTCGTGCCGATCAGCGCCCCGCCGCCGCCGTCCGCGATCGAACGGGCGTTCATCTCCAGGACGACGCCATCGCGGCCGCACACCGTGACGGCGCCAGGGAACGCCCGCACCCATCCGTGGTCCGCCATCCGACTCTCCTTCGACGTCGCCAGTGGCGCTCGCGCGCCGCGCTCCCGTCTCCGCCGGGACAGCGGCCCGTGACCGTTCTCAGACCGGCGGCCGCCTCGTATGCCACTCCCTCGCCCGTTCGCAGGCCCGCGCCGCGCGCAGCACGAGCGCCTCCTCGAACGGCCGCCCGATGATCTGCAGGCCCACGGGCATCCCGGCGCCATCGAAGCCGCACGGCATCGAGATGGCAGGGTAGCCCGCCAGGTTCACCGGCGTCAGCAGACGGTTCCACGCCGCCTCCGGCTCGCGTGACATGGGCTCGCCCACGCGCAGCGGCGCCTGCGGCAGGCAGGGCGTTACCAGCACATCGGCCACCACCAGCGCCGCGCGGAACGTGGCGCGCACGATCGCCTGCACGCGGCGCGCGTTGACGTAGTCCGCCGCCGCGACGAGCTGCCCCAGCTCGAGACCGCGCCGCACGTCGCCGCCGTAGTCGTCCGCCCGCTCGCGCAGCCAGGGGCCGTGGAACGCCGACGCCTCGGCGGCCAGGATGGCGTGGTGCGCGGTGTACGCCCCGGCCATGCCGGGCAGCGCCACGTCCACGCGGCGCGCGCCCTCGCGCTCCAGCAAGGCGATGGCCTCGCGCACCGCCGCCTCGACGCCGGGCTCCACGCCCTCGAAGAACCACTCGTGCGGCACCCCGAGCGTGAGTCCGCCCGCGCCGCGCTCGAGGTCACGCGCGAAGTCCTCCGCCGGCCGCACCGCGCACCACTCGTCCTCGGCGTCCGGGCCGGCGATCACGTTCATCAGGAGCGCCAGGTCCTCGACCGCGCGCGCCATCGGGCCCACGGTGTCGAAGGACCAGGCCAGCGGTGCAACGCCCCGGCGGCTCGCGCGGCCCAGCGTGGGCTTGAGCCCAGTCACGCCGCAGGCGCCCGCCGGGATGCGGATCGAGCCGCCGGTGTCCGTGCCGAGCGAGACGGTGCACAGCCCCGCCGCGAGCGCGGCGGCGCTGCCGCCGCTCGAGCCACCGGGACTGCGCTCCAGGTCCCACGGATTGCGGGCCGGGCCGTAGTGGGGGTTGTCGTTCGTCGTGCCGAAGGCGAACTCGTGCATGTTCGTCTTGCCGAGCAGCACGAGTCCGGCCGCGCGCAGGCGCTCGACCACGGCGGCGTCGCGCACCGGAACGTTCTCCGCCAGGATCTTCGAGCCCGCGGTCGTCCGCACGCCCGCGGTGTCGAAGATATCCTTGAGCGCCATGGGCACGCCGTGCAGGGGGCCCCGGCTCCGCCCCGCCGCGATCTCGCGCTCGGCCGTCGCCGCCTCCGCCAGCGCGCGGTCGGCGGTCACGGTCAGGAACGCGCCGAGCTTCGCGTTCAGCCGATCGACGCGAGAGAGACAGGCGCGCGCGGCCTCGACGGGCGAGGCCTCGCGCCGCGCGATCCGGCGGCCCAGCTCGGCGCCACTCAGGAAGCAGAAGGCGTCTTCGGTCACGGCGCGCGATCCTCGAGGACTCCCGCCGGTGGCGGCGCGGCGTCGCGCGGCAGCGTCCCGGCGATGCGCGCGAGACGGCCGAGCAGGCTCTCGGCCAGCGGCCGCAGCGCCGCAGCGCGCCCGGCATCAAGCGTGAGGCCGCGCTGGCGGAGCAGGGCGATCAGCAGATCCTCCGGAAGATCGGATACGCCCGTCATGCCGTCTCCGCTCGGTCCATCCCCGATGCGACGGACGCCTCAGCCCTGCGCCGCCTCCGTCTCGTCCCCGCTCACCTCGTCAGCCAGCACCGTGGCGCGCCCGGCGGCGACCTCGAAGAAGCCGCCGCTTACCCGCCAGTGCCGCTCGTCGCCGCCCGGCTCGCGCGCGGTGAGCGTGCCCGAGGCCAGCTCGGTCACCAGCGCCGCGTGCCCGGCGAGCACACCCAGGTAGCCCTCGCTGCCGGGCACCTGCACGTACTCGACCTTGCCCTCGAACACCGCGCGCTCGGGGGTCAGGATCGACAGCTCGAACTGGGTCGCCGCCATGGTCAGTGCCTTGCTCCCGCGCTCACGCGTGCGCCGCGGCCATGCGCTCGGCCTCGGCGATGACCTCGTCGATCGAGCCCTTGAAGCGGAACGCCTGCTCGGGAAGGGCATCCAGCTCGCCGTTCACGATCATCTTGAAGCCCTTGACCGTGTCCTCGGTCTTCACGTACTTGCCGGGCTGGCCGGTGAACGCCTCGGCCACGAAGAACGGCTGCGACAGGTACTGCTCGATGCGGCGCGCGCGCGCCACGATGAGCTTGTCCTCCTCGCTCAGCTCGTCCATGCCGAGGATGGCGATGATGTCCTGCAGGTCGCGGTACCGCTGCAGGATCCGCTGCACCGAGCGCGCCACCAGGTAGTGCTCCGCGCCCACGATCTTGGGGTCGAGGATGCGCGAGGTCGAGGCCAGCGGGTCCACCGCGGGGTAGATGCCGCGTTCGGTGATGGCGCGGTCCAGCACCGTGGTGGCATCGAGATGCGCGAAGGTGGTGGCCGGCGCCGGGTCGGTGATGTCGTCGGCCGGAACGTAGATGGCCTGCACCGAGGTGATCGAGCCGCGCTTGGTCGAGGTGATGCGCTCCTGGAGCGCGCCCATCTCGGTGCCCAGCGTGGGCTGGTAGCCCACCGCGCTCGGCATGCGCCCGAGCAGCGCGGAAACCTCGCTGCCGGCCTGCACGAAGCGGAAGATGTTGTCGATGAAGAGCAGCACGTCCTGGCCCATCTCGTCGCGGAAGTACTCGGCCATGGTCACGCCGGTCAGCCCGACGCGCAGGCGCGCTCCGGGCGGCTCGTTCATCTGGCCGAACACCATCACGGTCTTCGCGATGACGCCCGACTGGGTCATCTCGAGGTACAGGTCGTTGCCTTCGCGGGTGCGCTCGCCCACCCCGGCGAACACCGAGTAGCCGCCGTGCTCCGTGGCGATGTTGCGGATGAGCTCCTGGATCAGCACGGTCTTGCCCACGCCCGCCCCACCGAACAACCCGACCTTGCCACCGCGCATGTACGGGGCGAGCAGGTCCACGACCTTGATGCCGGTCTCGAACTGCTCGGGCGTGGTCTCCTGCTCCTCGAACGACGGCGAGGAGCGGTGGATCGGGCTGCTCTTGCCGGTCTCGACGGCCCCCTTGCCGTCGATGGTCTCGCCGAGCAGGTTGAAGAGCCTTCCCAGGCACTGCTCGCCCACCGGCACCGAGATGGGCCCGCCTGTGTCCACGGCCGTCATGCCGCGCACCAGCCCCGCGGTCGAGCTCATGGCGATGCAGCGGACCTGGTTGTCCCCCACGTGCAGCGCCGCCTCGACCGTGAGCTTGATGCCCTTCCCGGGATCCTCGATCTTGATGGCGTTGAGGATCCGCGGCAGCTTGTCCGGGTCGAACGCCACGTCCACGGTGGGCCCGATGACCTGCACGACTCTACCGACGTTCATCGTCTCTCCTTCGCCGGCCGCGCCGAGCGCGTGCCGCTCGTGTGCTATCTAAGCGCCTCGGCGCCACCGACGATATCCAGGATCTCCCGCGTGATCATGAGCTGCCGCAGCCGGTTCCGCTGCAGGACGAGTGCATCGAGCAGTTCACCCGCATTCTTGGTCGCCGCTCCCATGGCGGTCATCCGCGCGCCCTCCTCGCTGGCGCGCGAGTCGGCCAGCGCCGCGAGCATCCGCGCGTCGGCGAAGCGCGGCAGCAGCGCCTCGAAGATGGCCTCGAGCCCGGGCTCGAGGATGACGTCGCCCGCAGCGGACGAGTCTTCCGCGGACGGAGTCGCCCCGATGGGCAGGAAGGTCTCGCAGGTCACCTGGCGGCGCAGCGCGGAGAAGAACCGGGTGTAGAGGATCTCGACCTTGTCCACCTCGCTGCTCTCGAAGCGCCGCAGCAGGTCGCCGGTGACGCGCCGCGCGGCCCCGACGCTGGCGTCGGCACCGAGGTCGGTGAAGGTCGCGAGCACCGGCCAGCCGCGCCGCCTGAAGTAGTCGCGCCCCTTGCGGCCCACGACGATCAGCGCCAGGCTCCCGGTCACGGCCTCGCGCAGGCGCTCGTCGGTGGCGCGGAACAGGTTCGTGTTGTAGCTGCCGCACAATCCGCGGTCCGAAGTGATCACCACCAGCGCCGTGGTCTTCACCTCGCGCGCGGCGAACAGCGGCACCTCCCGCTCTCGCGCGACGGCGGCCAGGTTCTCGAGCATCCCGGCCAGCTTGATGGCGTAGGGCCGGGTAGCCAGCGCCCGCGCCTGCGCGCGGCGCAGCTTCGCCGCGGCCACCATCTCCATGGCCTTGGTGATCTGCTGCGTGCTGGTGACGGAGCGGATGCGCCGCCGGAGGACCTTGAGCGAGGCCATGGGTCACGGTTTGAAGACGGTCTTGAACTTCTTCGCGGCCTCGTGGAGCCGCGCCTGGCCGGCGTCCGAGAAATCCTTCGTGGTGCGGATGTCGTGCGGGAGCTCGGGGTGTTCCTTCTCGACGAACGCGATGAACTCCTGCTCGAAGCGGCGCACGGCCTCCACCGGCAGGTCGTCGAGGTAGCCGTTCACGCCGGCGAAGAGCGAGATGACCTGCTGCTCGACCGGCATGGGCACGTACTGCTCCTGCTTCAGCAGTTCCACCATGCGCTCGCCGCGCGTCAACTGGGCGCGCGTCGCCTTGTCGAGGTCCGAGCCGAACTGGGCGAAGGCCGCGAGCGAGCGGTAGGACGCCAGGTCCAGGCGCAGGCGGCCGGCGACCCGGCGCATGGCCTTGATCTGGGCATTGCCACCCACGCGCGACACCGAGATGCCCACGTTCACCGCCGGCCGCACGCCGGCGTAGAAGAGGTCGGGCTCGAGGTAGATCTGTCCGTCCGTGATCGAGATGACGTTGGTCGGGATGTACGCGGCCACGTCGCCGAGCTGGGTCTCGATGAACGGCAATGCGGTGAGCGAGCCGCCGCCCAGCGGCTCGGAGAGCTTCGCCGCGCGCTCGAGCAGGCGCGAGTGCAGGTAGAAGACGTCGCCCGGGTAGGCCTCGCGGCCCGGCGGGCGCCGCAGCAGCAGCGACAGCTGCCGGTAGGCCTGGGCGTGCTTGGAAAGGTCGTCGTAGACGACCAGCGCGTGCTTGCCGTCATAGAGGTAGTCCTCGCCCATCGCCACGCCGGCGAAGGGCGCCAGGTACTGCAGCGGCGCGGGCTCGGAGGCCGAGGCCGACACCACCGTGGTGTACTTCATCGCGCCGTACTTCTCGAGCGTGGCCACCAGCGCCGCGACCGTGGACTCCTTCTGGCCGATGGCGACATAGATGCAGGCCACGTCCTGGCCCTTCTGGTTCAGGATGGTGTCCAGGATGATGGCGGTCTTGCCGGTCTGGCGGTCGCCGATCAGCAGCTCGCGCTGGCCGCGGCCGATCGGGATCATCGAGTCGATGGCCTTGATGCCGGTCTGGATCGGCTCCTTCACCGGCTGGCGCTCGATCACGCTGGGCGCGGTCCACTCGAGATTGCGGAAGCGGTCGGTGCCGACCGGCCCCTTGCCGTCCACCGGCCGTCCCAGGGCGTTCACCACGCGCCCCACCAACGCATGGCCGACGGGCACCGAGGCGATGCGGCCGGTGCGCTCGACGCGGTCGCCCTCCTTGATGTTCTCGTCGGAGCCCAGCAGCACGGCGCCGACGTTGTCCTCCTCGAGGTTCAGCACCAGGCCCATGACGTCGTCCGGGAACCTGAGCAACTCGCCGGCCATGGCGTCCTCGAGGCCCCAGAGGCGCGCGATGCCGTCGCCCACGGAGAGCACGGTGCCGACGCTCTTCGTCTCGAGGGTGGCCTCGTAGCGTTCGAGTTCCTGCGCCAGCACGGCGCTCACTTCTTCGGGTCGAAAGGACATGGGCACGAACCCCGATGGGTGGTGTGAGAGACGTCCCTACGGTGTCTGGAGACTGACCTCGAAGAGCCGGTCCTGCAACGACTGGAGCAGGCCCTTCACCGAGCGGTCCATGACGCGGTCGCCGATGCGCACGTACAGGCCGCCGAGCAGGGCCGGGTCCACGCGGGTCTTGAGCTCGATCGTGAGCCCGGTCGTGAGCTCGAGCCGGGCGTGCAGGCGCTTCAACTCGTCTTCGGTGAGCGGCACGGCGCTCACCGCCTCGGCCTCCTGCAGGCCCTGCCAGACCCGCACCTGTTTCTCGTACTCGTCCACCGCGGCGGGGAACAGTCCCATCCGCTTCTTGCGCAGCAGCAGGTCCATGAAGCTCGCCACCGGCACGAGCACCCGCGACGCCAGCGCCGACTTGAGCAACGCACGCTTGCGCTCGAGCGACACCAGCGGAGAGCGGAGGTAGCCACCCAGACGCGGGTCCCGGCCGACCAGCGACAGCAGGCGCTTGAGGTCCTCGAGCGCCTCGAAGATCTCGCCGCGGCGCTCCGCGACCATGAACAGGGCGCGGGCGTAACGCTCGGCGGCGAGGTCGGCCTGTCTCATGACCGGGCGTCCGCCTCTTCGATGAAGCGCTCGACCAGCCGCCGCTGGGCGGGGTTGTCGAGCTTCTCGCGCAGGATCTTCTCCGCCGTGCGGATCGAGAGCACGGCGACCTGCTGCTTGAGCACCTCGCGGGCCTTCTCACGCTCGTGGACGATCTCCTCGTCAGCCCGGGCGAGCCGCGCCGCCGCATCGGCGTGCGCCTGCGTCTTGATCTCGGCCGCCACCCGCTGGCCTTCGGTGACCGCCTCGAGAATGCGCTGGCGGGCCTGGGCATCGATCCCCTTGAGGTCCTGCTCGTAGCGGGCCTTGAGGGCGTCGGCGTCCGCCTTGCGGCGCTCCGCCTCCTCGAACTCGCCGGAGATCCGCTGGCGGCGCTCCTCCAGCAGGGCGACAAGCGGCCCCCAGGCGAGCGAGCGCAGCACCCACAGCAGGACCAGGAAGCCGAGGATCTGGGTGAGGACCAGCGGCAGATCGATCAACGGCTTTGACCCGCCGCCCTCCGCGGCACGCGCAGCGGCCGGCAGGGTGGCGAGCAACGTGATCGTCGGCGTCGTCCGGAACGTTCTCATGCGGGCTCCTTCGGCACGCGCGCGGCGGTTTCTCAGCCGATCTTGCCGGACAGCACGAACATGGTCACGAACGCGTAGATCGTGAGCGCCTCGGCCAGGCCGGCGATGATGATCATGGCGAGTTGGATCTTCGCGGCGGCCTCCGGCTGCCGGCCGATCGCCTGCATCGCGCCCTGGCCGATCATGCCAAGACCGATGCCCGAGCCGATGGCGGCGATGGCGATGCCGAGCGGAAGGGCGAAGCTGAGTGCGGAAGCGTATGGCATGGTCGTTCCTCCGGAATCAGTGGACGGGTTGAGAAGCCTCCTCGTGCCCGTGTTCTTCGTGCGGGAGCATGAGGAGCAGGTAGATCGTGCTGAGTACGGTGAAGACCAGCGCCTGGATGGTGCTGGTGAGCAGCGCCAGGACCAGGAACGGGAACTGCCACGGGATGCCGACGGGCGAATGCACGAACGACAGCGTCGCCACGCCGAGCGAGGTGAAGGCGACCAGCAGCATGTCCTCGCCGAACACGTTGCCGAAGAGACGGCACGACAGCGAGACCGGCTTCGCCAGCTCGCCGATCAGGTGCACGGGCAGCATGATGGGCACCATGCACCAGGAGATCGCCGAGCGCGGGCTGCCCGCCATGTGGTCAACGTAGCCCAGCGCCCCCAGCTCGCGGATGCCGGTGTACTGCACGTAGAGGAACGTGCAGAGCGCGAGTCCCACGGTGACGTTGAGGCTCGAGGTGGGCGAGTCCATGAACGGGATGAGCCCGAACAGGTTCATCGCCAGGATGTAGATGAAGAGCGTGCCGAGGTAGGGCACGTAGCGGGGCCCGTACTTCGGCCCCAGGATGCCGACCACGAAGTCGTAGAGCATCTCCACGGCGTACTCGACCACGTTCTGGAGCGGCCCCGGGACCAGTCGCCGGTTCCGCGTGGCCAGGAAGGCGATCAGCGAGAGCACCAGCGCCACGAACAGCGAGAAGACCACCGGTTCGAAACGATGGAGCCAGTGCGCCCACTCCGCCCCGGGATTGGCCTTGACCAGCACGCTGACGACGTTCGCGAACTTCTCGGGGCCCGAGCCCCCGGACTCCGCGGCGTGCTCCGCCGCGCGGCCGGCCGCGGGCGTCACGGCCTGCGGCTCGTGCGCCGGGCTGGCGCCGCCGAGCGGGGCCAGCGAGGCCGCCACGGCCCAGGCCAGCGCCGCGACCCCCAGCACCAGTGCAAGCGAGCGCCACGGCGAGCGGGTCAGGCGCGCCCACAGCGGCGAGTCGAGCAGCAGCGCCGCGGCCGCCTTGGACATCATGACCGCGTAGGGCGCGAGGAAGCCCGCGACCAGCGCCACCGCCGGCAGGCTCATCATCAGGAGCGCGCCGGCACCGAAGAGCGCGAGCATCCCGGCGAGCACCCATCCCGCGCGCCTGGCGGAGACCGCCGTGCGCCGCTGCGGCCCGGTCACGATCACGACCAGGCGTTCGAGCGACCAGAGGTTCGCCAGCGACCAGGCCGCCCCGGCCGCCAGCCCCAGGCCCGTGCGCCAGCCCGCGTAGTTCGCCACCATCAGGGCGGCGAGCGCGATCAGCCACAGGGTGCTGCTGCGGACCCGTGCGAGGAATTCGAGGCCCATGGGGAGCGCCCGGTCAGGGGCGCTTCACGTCTCCTTCCTCTTCTTCCGCTGCTCCTCGGCCTCGAGCGCGCGGCGGTGGATCAGCCAGGTCTCGCGTCCGGCGGCCACGAATCCCAGAGCCAGGCCCACGATCGAGAGCCAGGGACGAGTGTGGAGCCACCGATCCAGCCAGACGCCGAGGAAGAACCCGGCAAGAGGTGAGACGATCAGCAGGGTGGGGATGGACAACAGCAGGCCGGCGGAGCGAAGCGACGAATACGCATCCTCTCCCAGTGGCTTCGCCATCGGACCCACCCCGGTGAGATCCATCTCACGATCGCGGCGATGGCCGTCGAATCGACGGGCGCCAGACCAGACACGTCAATCTAGACAATGCGTCAAGCCGCGGTCAAGCGAATCGGCCCTCTTCAAGCGGTCCTGCACGATCTCCGGAGGCCCGGCCAGAGAGTCCACGACCAACGAGCTCGGCCCTCCGGCGCGCGGCGGTTGGCCCCCGGGCGAGCGACGGCCTATGCTGCGGTCCCGTGACAGAGACTCGCAGCGCCTTCATCGAGGTCTACGTCTTCCGCCGCCGTGGCCGCCGGGTGGAGTTCCTCTGCCTGCGCCGCGGCCGGGTCCGCTTCCTGCCCGGGGTCTGGCAGCCCGTAACCGGCCAACGCCGCCCGCGCGAGAGCGGCCTGGCCGCCGCCGTGCGCGAGGTCCGCGAGGAGAGCGGGCTCGCGCCGTTGCGCTGGTGGGCGCTGGAGGCCCCGACCATCTTCTACGACGCGTCCCGTAACCGGATGCGCTCCTACCCCCGGTTCGTCGCCGAGGTCGCGCCCGATGCGCCCGTCCGGCTGTCCGGCGAGCACGTGGACTGGGCCTTCCTTCCGGCAGCCGCGGCCGGCAGGTGCTATCTCTGGGAATCGCAGCGCCAGGGGCTCGAGGACGCGAAGCGCCAGGTCCTGCGCGGCGGCCCGCTGGCGGCAGCCCTCGAGGTGACGGAGCTGCTGGCGCCTCCGGCGGACCGAAGGCGGGTGAGCAGGCGGGCGACACGACGACGCGCGGGCGGGAGCGCCCGGAGGGCGACGCCGCGAGGAACGAGGCCCGCATGAACGTCTTCATCATCCCATCCTGGTACCCGCACCGCTGCTCCCCCTTGCAGGGCAGCTTCCTGGTCGAGCAGGCCGCGGCCATCGCCTCGACCCGGCCGGGCTGGAACGTGGGCCTGAGCCTGTGGGGCCAGAGCGAGGGGTTCGTCTCGACCGCGCACCTGCTCAAGTCTCCACGCTGCCTCTTCGACGCGCTGGCGCTGCGGCCCGGGGAGCGCGAACTCGCACCCGGTCTGGTCGAGTTCATGACCCCCGCGCTGTGGTGGCCCGAGCGCGCCTTCGGCGGCAACCGGGCGGCACTGCTGGACGCCAACCGCCGCAACCTCGAGCGCGCGATCGGGCGCTTCGGCCCGGTGGACGTCCTGCACGCGCACGTCTCCTACCCAGCCGGCTGGCTCGCGATGAAGCTGGGCGCGGAGACCGGCATCCCCTACGTCCTGACCGAGCACATGGGGCCCTTCCCGCTCCCGGTCTACGCGCGGCGCGACGGCCGGCTCAAGGACATCCTGCGCGAGCCGCTCGAGCACGCCGCCGCGCGCATCGCCGTGGGCCCGGCGCTCGCCAGGACCATCGCCGGCTTCGGCCTGCCCGAGCCCGAGCTCATCCCCAATCTCGTGGACGAGCGGCTCCACCGGGGCGAGGCGGTCCCCGATCCCGGCCACTTCACCTTCTTCACGCTCTGCGCCATGGACCCCATGAAGGGCGTGAGCGATCTGCTTCGGGGCGCCGCGCGCTTCATCGGCGAACTGCCCGAGCGCGACCGCCCGCGCGTGCGCTTCCGCATCGCCGGCGACGGCCCGCTGCTCGCGCACCACCGGCGCGAGGCCCGCGAGTTGCGGCTGGACCAGGCCCTCACCTGGCTCGGCCAGTTGCCGCGCGAGCGGGCCCGCGAGGAGTTCGCGCACTGCGACTGCTTCGTGCTCACCAGCAGGCACGAGTCGTTCGGCGTCGTGTTCGTCGAGGCCGGGGCCGCAGGCAAGCCCGTCATCGCCACCCGCTGCGGCGGGCCCGAGACCATCGTCACGCCGGAGAACGGCGTGCTCCTGGGCGTGGGCGACATCGAGGGGATCGCCGGAGCGCTGCGCTTCATGTTCGAGAACGGGCGCAACTACGACGCGGGGCGGATCCGCCGCCAGACTGTCGAGCGCTACGGCCGCGAGGCGGTGGTGTCGCGGCTCGAGGCGGTCTACCGGCGGGTGATCGGGACGCCCGCGAAGGGCCGAAACGGATGGGTGGAGAGGGGGCTCATCACCCCGGCGGCCGGGCCTTCCCCGGAGGATCCGCCGGTCAGGTCTCCCGCTCCCCCGCCACCGCGTTGATCTCCGCTCCCAGCAGGACGAAGAACGCGGCCAGGTACATCCAGGTGAGCAGGATGATGACGGCACCGATGCTGCCGTAGGTCGCGTTGTACGAGCCGAAGTGGCGGACGTAGGCGGAGAAGCCGAGCGAGGCCGAGACCCAGCCGAGCACCGCGACGACGGCCCCCGGCGTGACCCAGCGCCAGCGCTGCCGCACCGCCGGGCCCACGAAGTAGAGCTGATCGATCGCCCCGATGAGGAACAGCAGCACGAGCGGCCAGCGCGCCGCGTCCCAGACCTGCACCGGCAGCGGTCCCAGCCCGCCGCGGCCCGCCCACCAGTGGCTCACGTGCGAACCGAACCAGAGCGCGAGCAGCCCCAGCACGGTGAAAAGCGAGACCCCGACCGCCAGCAGCAGCGCGATGCCGCGCGTCTTCCAGAACGGCCGGTGCTCGCGCAGCCCGTAAACGCGGTTGAGTCCCTGCATGAAGGACTCGACCGCGTTCGCCGCGCCCCAGACCGAGATCACGATGCCCAGCGAGAGCAGCCCGCCGCGCTGGCGGGTCACCAGGCGCTCGACGCTGTTGCGCATCAGGTCCACCGCGGCCGGCGGGACGATCTCGCCGAGCATGCGCAGGAGCCAGTCCATGAGGTCCGGGATGGGCAGGAACGCCAGCAGGCTCGCGAGCGTGAGCAGGAACGGGAACGTGGCGAAGAGCAGGAAGTAGGCGATCATCGCGGCCGAGCCCATGGACTGGTGCTCGATCACGCCCGCCGTGACGCTTCGCGCGAAACGCCAGGGTGTGAGCCGGCGTGGACCGGCACTCTCAGCCGGGCGCGGGGGGACGGACGCGTTCGTCCCGGTCATCGCGGCTCCAGGCTGCGCTTCACGGTCTCCGCCACCAACCGGGGCAACCGCCCGAACGTCCAGTCACAGCGCACGCGCTCGAAACGGCCGTGCGGATCGCGGCCCCACGGGCCGAGGTTCACGACATCGAGGTCCAGTGCGCGCATGGCCTCGAGCGGGAGCGTGTATTCGCGCCCGTATGACGGCATGTAGCGCTCGAGCACCCCGGGTGGCTCGGCGCGCCACGCGAGGTACGACGCGCCGGTGACCAGCGGGTGGGAGGGTCTCACCTCGAGCCCCTCGCGCGCCATCACCTCGCGGACCGCGCGCACCAGCGGCCCGTCGCCGGGCGCGGAGTACGGATAGTAGGGCGGCAGCAGGTGGATGACGACGGCCGGCCCGTGCAGCCGCGACTCGCGCACGACGTGGCGCAGGCGGGCCAGAGTGGCGGCGCGCGCGTCCGAGGCCTCGCTGATCTCGAACAACTCGCCGGGATCTCCCGCGAGCCGGAGCAGCTCGGGCCAGAGCAGCGCCTGCCCGTCCGGATCCGCGGCCGCGGATCGCAGGGGCAGACCCGGCTGCGCCCACGACGCCAGCTCCCGCATGGAGCGCAGCAGCTCCGCGAGCGCGGCGAGCGCGACGCGGCGCAGCTCGCCGAGAGTCTCGGAGAGCGGCCGGGTGATGGTGATGAGGTTGAGTTCGACCTCGGCGGCCGTCTGCAGGTTGTAGGCGCCCTTGAGATCGCGCATCCGCAGCGCCACCGGCGGAGCCGTGGTCTGACCACCCCCGCAGTCCACCAGCTCGCGGCTCGAGGTGGCGCGCGCCACGATGGTGGCGGCCAGTTGCGCGGCGTCCACACCCTCGAAGGGCGCGCCGGCATGCGTGGGCCGGCCCATCACGTAAAGCCCGGCGAGGGCCTTGCCCATCACGCCGGCGTAGGCCATGGGCTCGGGCGCGATGTCGAGGTTGAGCCCTCCCACCACGTCGAGCTCCTCCGCGCGCTTCAGCCTCGCCAGTTCGGGCACGGCGGCCAGCATCCCCGCCGAGGCGTGCTCCTCGTCGGGGCACGAGATGAAGAGCACGTCGCCCGCGAGCGTGCTGTCGTCGGCCAGCGCCTCGATCGCCGCGATTCCGGCGGCAATGCCGCTCTTCGTGTCGAGCGCACCGCGCCCGAACATCCAGGTGCCGGGCCGCGCCTTCTCTTCGGCGATGTCCTCGAGCAGGGCGTGCGACCCCGCCGGCAGCTTGTCCGGCGCGTACTTCAGGAACAGCTCGCGCAGGGCTCCCGGGTCGAAGGCGATGCGGTCGCCGAGCCTCCCGCCGAGCGTGGCGAACTCGTCCACGCCCACGGTGTCGTAGTGCGAAAGCAGGAGCGCCATCCGCCGCGCCCCGGGGCCGGCGCCCGGGCCGCGCAGCCGCGCCCACACCACCGGCCGGCCATCGGGCGCGTACCATTCGCCCTGCTCGAGCCCCGCCGGCAGCAGCGAGCGCAGGGCCGCGGCGCAGGCGGTCTCGGCCACCACGTCGGGGCTGACGCTCGGGATGCTCACGAGCCGCTCGGTGAGCGCTCGCACGCGCTCGGCGGAGGGACGCGACATGCGGCGAGGCTAACCCGGAGCGGGTTGGGGCTCAATCAAGGCGTGAGTGGCCCGGAGTCCACCGGCGGCCGCAACCGCTCGAACACTCGGTCCACCTCGGCGTGCGTGCCGGTCACGACCAGTGTGTCGCCGACGCGCAGGCGGAAACCATCCTCCACCGAGGTCAGGGGCCGGCCGCTGCGCACGACCGCCACGAGTCTCGCCTCGCCCTCGGCGCCCAGGCCCGCCTCGGCCACGCTGCGGCCCACCGCGGGCGACTCCTGCAGCAGCAGGAAGGTGTCGGTGGTGCGCTCGAGCAGGATGGTCGGCAGTTGATCGAGGATCGCACCCTGCAGCCGCCGGCCGCGCAGCAGGCTGTAGCGCTCCTGCCGCAGCAGGGTGATCTGCGCCTGGACGATGTTCGTGGGCACATGCAACTCGCGCATCACCGCGGTGAAGATCTCGATCGAGGTCTCGAACTCCTCGGGGATGACCTGGTTCGCGCCGGCGGCGTATAGCTGATCGATCTCTTCCACGTAGCGCGTGCGCACGATGATGAACGCCTCGCTTGAGAGCGAGCGCGCCATGCGGCAGGCGTGGCGCGTGGCCGTGGGGTCGCTTAGCGCGAGCACCACCACCCGGGCGCGCGGCACGCCGGCCTGCCGCTGAATCAGGGCGCTGCCGATGTCACCAACCAGCACGGGGCTGCCCTGCCCGTGCCCCAGCGCCGTGGCGTCGGGGTTCAGATCCACGACCAGGTGCGGCAGGCGCGCCGAGCGCAGCACGCGCGCCACGTTCTGGCCGTTCAGGCCGAAACCCGCGATGACGACGTGATTCGCCTGCGGGCGGCGGAGCGCACCGGGCGCCGCGTCCACACCGGCCTCCTGCAGCATCCCGTCCTCCACATCCCCACCCGCCGCCGCCTTCCGGCGACCGCCCTGCCACACGCGGTCCAGCGCCAGCGCCCAGCCGGGCGCCAGCGGCACCACGAATGGCGTGAGCAGCAGCGAGAACACCGCCCCCGCAAAGAAGGCCTGCGAACCGTTCTCGCCCAGCAGCCCGAGCGGCCGGCCCGCCTGGGCGAGCACGAAGGAGAACTCGCCGATCTGCGCCAGCGCGAGCGCCGCGGCGAATGAGACGCGCGCGGGCGCGCCGCTGACACGCAGGGCGAGGAAGGCGACCACCAGCTTGACGAACACCAGGCCGGCCGTGCTCAGCACGACCAGGCCGGGCCGCGCGAGCACCACCGCCGGATCGAAGGACATCCCCACCGCGATGAAGAAGACGCTGGCCAGGGTGTCGCGCAGCGGCAGCAGGTCGGCGGCGATCAGGTCGCGCAGCTCGGAGCCCGCGAGCATCAGGCCGGCGAGGAAGGCTCCGACCGCGAGCGAGCCACCCGCGCGCGAGGCGAGCGAGGCGCTCCCCAGCACCACGAGCAGGATGCCAAACAGGAACGCCTCGCGCGAGCCCGAGCGCGAGGCGCGTCCGAGCAGCCAGGGGATGGCGCGGCGCGCGAACAGGAACACGAGCGCCGCGACGGCCAGCACGACGAGCAGTTCGGGCAGCGCTGCGGTCAACTCGGTCGCGGTGAAGCGCTCGCCACGCGCCCAGCGCCCGAGCGGCACGAGCAGAAGCAGGAACGGCACCGCGACGAGATCCTGGAAGAGCAGCACGCCGGTCGCGGCGCGACCGTGCGGCGACTGCAGCTCGATGCGGTCGGTGAGCAGCTTGAGCACCAGCGCCGTGCTCGAAAGCGAGACCAGCATGCCGAGGAACAGGGCGCGCGCCGGGTGCCGCCCGCCGAGCACGAGCGCCGCCGCCACGACCACCAGGGTGAACAGCACCTGGAGCGCGCCGCCCACCAGCGCCCGGCGGCCCAGGCGCTTGAGGTCGGCGAAGGAGAACTCGAGCCCCACCGTGAAGAGCAGGACCACGACGCCGAACTCGGCCAGGGTACGGACCAGCTCGGGGTCGTGCACCAGCGCGAAGCCACCGGGGCCGATGAGGATGCCGGTCACGATGAAGCCCACCGTGGCCGGCAGCCGCAGCCGGCGGAACAGCAGCACCACCGCGAGCGAGGCCCCCGCGAGCAGGAGCAGCTCGCGCAGGACCGGGATGTCGTGCGTCACCGCGCCGCCCTCCCGTGCGCTCCGGCCCACGGCCGCGACCCCGACCTCGACGGACGGCGGGTCGCGGTGCGGGAAGCGTTCATCGCGCGCGCGTCCCTCATCGGCCTCTCAGGCGTCCTTTGCCAGCTCCTCGTAGAGGTAGGCGCAGCTCTTCGTGCCACCGTGGAACGAAGTGAGGTTGTACTTCTCGTTCGGGGCGTGGAGGTTGTCATCGGCCAGCCCGAAACCCATGAGGATGCTCGGCAGGCCGTGGGTCTCCTTGAAGGTCGCCATCACCGGGATCGAGCCACCCTCGCGGATCATCGCCGGGGGGTTGGGCCACGAGCGCGCCAGCGCCCGCACCGCCGCCTGCAGCATGGGGTGGTCGAAGTCGGTCATGAAGGGTGGCGCCGAGTGCAGGTCGTGGACCTTGAGCGTCACGCCCGGGGGCGCGAGCTTCCTCACGTGCGTCTCGAATCGCGGGAAGAGATCCTTCGGGTCCTGGTCGGGCACCAGCCGCATGCTCACCTTGGCCGACGCGAACGAGGGCAGCACGGTCTTCGCGCCCTCGCCGATGTAGCCGCTCACCAGGCCGTTCACGTCGCAGGTCGGGCGCACCCAGACGCGCTCGAGCGTGGTGTAGCCCTGCTCGCCGAAGGCCACCGGCGAGCCGGCCTCACGGATGAAGCCCGCTTCGTCGAACGGCACCCGCCCGAGGACGTCGCGCTCGGCCTGCGTCAGCGGCTTCACCTGGTCGTAGAAGCCCGGCACCGTGATGCGCCCGTCGCAGTCCTTGAGCCCCGCGACGATCGAGCACAGCGCGTTGGCCGGGTTCTGCACCGCGCCGCCGAACTCGCCCGAATGCAGGTCGCGCGCCGGACCGGTGACGTCGATCTGCGTGTAGCACAGTCCGCGCAGGCCGTAGCACAGCGCCGGCTGGTCGGGGCCGAGCATGCCGGTGTCGCTCACCACGATGACATCGGCGTCGAGTTGCCCGCGCCAGTCGCGCAGGAACTTCTCGAGGTTGTCGCTCCCGGCCTCCTCCTCGCCCTCGATGACGCACTTGAGGTTGATGGGCAGTTTCCCGTTCACCTTCATGTGCGCCTGGATGGCGGCGACGTGCATGTAGACCTGGCCCTTGTCGTCGCAGGCGCCGCGCGCGTAGAGCTTGCCGTCGCGGATGGTGGGCTCGAAGGGCGGCGTCTGCCAGAGTTCGAGCGGGTCCACCGGCTGCACGTCGTAGTGCCCGTAGAGCAGCGCCGTGGGCCTGCCCGGCGCGCCCAGCCACTCCGCGTAGACCACGGGATGGCCCGGGGTCGGCACGATCTCGACGCGCGTCATGCCGGCCTTCTTGAAGTCGTCGGCCACGTGGCGCGCGCAGCGCAGCACGTCCTCCTTGTACTGCGGTTCCGTGCTCACGCTCGGGATGCGCAGCACGGCCTTGAGGTCCTCGAGGAACTGCTCCTGATGGCTCTCCAGATACTGCGTCAGGGCGTCCATGGCGAACTCCGCTGGGAGGAGTGGGCGGCGTGTCACGGTGCGTCACGACTCTAGCACACGGGTCCGCGCGGCGGGCGCGATCCCGCGGGCGACGGACGGAGCCTGAAGAGCGCGCGAGGGGCGCACGTCATGCTTTACGGCCGTGACGGATGCGGCTAGAGTCAGGTTCTCGAGTACGGAACCCCCGAGGCCCCGCGCCCGACAGGAGGTGCCAGGCTCACCGTGCAGGTCCGCATCCGCCACGGCGCATGCTGTGGCAACGCCGAGTGCGTGGAGATCGCGCCCGCGGTCTTCGCGCTCGACAGCAAGAACAAGGTGGTGGTGCTCGACCCCGAGGCCGTGAGCATCGAGACCCTGGTCGACGCCGCCGAGGCCTGCCCGTGCGGCGCCCTCATCGTCGAGGACGATGAGGGGAACCCGCTGGTCTCCTAGCCGACCACGGTCTGCCGCGTTCGCAGCAGCAGCTCGCGAATCATCCAGGCTGACGCCTCGCGAACTCCGCCAGCGGACCCGTGGTCTTGCGCATCAGGATCTCGGAGTGCCCGCGGACGATGTAGTCCCGCAGCTCTCCCACGACCTCGTAGCCGAGTCGCTCGTAGAGCCGCCGCGCCTCCGGGTTGAACGAGGAGACGTTGAGGAACACGTTGGGCGTCTCGCGGAAGATGCGCTCCTCGGCGAAGTCCATGAGCCGGCGGCCCAGGCCGAGGCTCCGCCGCCCGGGCGCGACGCAGACCGACTGGATGTAGCCGACGAAGGCACCGTGCATGACCAGGATGAGGAAGCCCACGAGCTCGCCCTGGAGGAACGCGACGTAGGATTCGCGTCCCGGGTCGGTGAGGATGGCGAGGGCGGCGTCGGCATCGCGCCGCAGCGTGATCCACGGTTCGCTCGCCGCCATCATCCGCGCGCAGGCCCCCGCTTCGTCACGATCCCCGAGCCGCCGGATCTCGAGCGGCGCGCCGTCCGCCGGCGTCATGGTTCCCGCCCCGGGTAGCCGCTCACCGGTAAAACTCCTTCATCGTCACGCGCGCGGGCTTGCGCACGAAGGCGCAGGCCGAGTTCGCGGCCACCGCACCCTTGCTCGAGGCGGTGCTGAGCAGCTCGTACTCGCCCTCGTGTCGAGCAGCCGGGGGATGTGCATCCGGTTCACGGCGTCGCGGTTGACCTCCATGCCCTTGAAGCCGGCGTGCGTGCGTGTCCAGTCGATCGGCCGGGTCGCCGGCGACCACCTGGGTCTGGCCAGGCCAGTCGCGCACCGGTTTGCCGGCGTAGGCCGAGACGAGCTGACCGCCCACGCGGCCGGCATCCACCACAAGCACGGAGAGCTTGCGCATCCGGCAGTAGATGCTCGCGGTGAGCCCGGCCGGGCCACTGCCAACGATCAGGACCTCGTGCAACCCGCCTCCCCGAAGGCAGTGCGCAGAACCGGAGCGGCGCACGCGGATGCGCGGGCCCCTCGTGCGGTGACCGTAGGCGCTGTCATGAGCGGTGGTCAAGCGATGCCCCTCCGGGTTACATTCTCAAATGGCTTGACACGGCGGCGGCGGCAGCACGTGAACGCTGAGCAAGCTGGG
>Ga0315284_10002582_pt1 | contig 25868 bp, 29 predicted proteins | sample YL17G09_16_MG_FD_203696 | JGI IMG/M metagenome (GOLD analysis project Ga0315284, IMG submission 203696) | Sediment microbial communities from Yellowstone Lake, YNP, Wyoming, USA - YL17G09_16 | ecosystem: Environmental > Aquatic > Freshwater > Lake > Sediment | place: USA: Wyoming | collected...
GTCTAGCTTCACGCCGATCTTGTTCTCGGGCGAGAAGGCCTTGGAGTTCCCCACAGTAGGGGAGTTGAGAAGACTACGCCAGTTCAAATGAACACCGTGTTCTCTCATGTAGAGTCAGTCAGTAGTCTTCGAAATCTATTTCTATCGAGAACCTCCTCCAACCCGCGGGGGCATTCAAGTTGGTTGAGGAGAAGAAGTTATCGAAAGCTGAAGTGAAGAGGACTATCGCTACATCGCTCGCAGCGGCGTTCGGTTTCGTCATTGCGCTGTTGTGGAACAGTGTCGTGATGGGCGGACTCAAAGTTGGCGGGATAGACGTGACCTTCGATACTATTGATCTTGTAGGATGGCTTATCTATGTCGTGACGGCAATCGCACTGACATTATTCATGGTCATCCTAATAATAGTCGTCGGCCGCTGGAGTAGCAAGTAGTCGGATTTGCCGCTCCCGAGTAGTGAATCGTCGAACCCTCTATCAGCGTGAGCGTTGAGCTGCGTGCTACGTCAGGGGCGACTGTGAACAAGCTGCGAACAAAGGATTTGGCGTCGCCTGCACCGAAAAGCCGCCTGGGGGCCATGATCAACGGGCCGTGACAGGAAGACCTTCCTTTGCGACTTTCCAATGAATGAATCTAGCGATACCCACGTACCTGTAACCTTGTCAGCATCTGCATCTAGGAAGCATATTCGTAGTCGAATGCCAGGCATGTGCCATCAGGTTCCCGGCCCCTAGTCAGCTTCCGAAAAGACTTATGTATCCGCATCCTCATCCGCACACTGCCAGGTGTGATTGGTGCCAAAAGGTATCTACGTCAGCGATGTGGACGTTGAGATGTCCAAAGACATCGAGAGCCTCAGGATCGATAGGCACCTTATCTCCGACTTGTCCTCTCGGCTCCCGGGCCGGAGGCGAAAGATAATCGACAGGATAGAGGAGTATGGAGGCAAGAACCCTCTCGCGGTCGTTCCTTTGCTCGTGAAGCACTACGATGATGACAATCCCAAGGTCAGGAAGCAGACAAGGGCAAGCCTTGCAAGACTCACACAATCTGAGCTGGGCGAGCTGGCGTTGGTTGAATGCATGTTCAGCCGACACCCGTTCATAGCCTCCACTGCCGCAGCGATCCTTGAGGAGAGGAACTTCAACAGCGTCAACTTGTTGTCGTACTACCGGCAAACCGAGAATCTCATCATGCAGGCACGCAAGACGGACGTGTTCTGCCAGGACGTGGAGGAGCTCGTTACCGATTCGATTGAAACGTACAAGGAGGGCAGGTTCGACCAGGCCATGACAAACATGATGATGGCCAAGGACCTGCTCGAGGATAGGCTCGAGTGGCACGGCCATCTCACTGGATACATCAAGGACGTTCTCAGGCTCACGCCCGTGTTGGGCAGGAGCGGCGTTCAGATAGATGCGATCCAGGACTCGATCAGAAACGTCTCCTCCGCGATGCAGACCCGCGAATACAACGACGCGCGATCTCTCCTCGACCTGAGGCGCCAGGAGACGAGGCTCTGGAAGCAGCTCTGGAGCCTCGAGGAGTTTGTGACCAAGCGCATCAAGGTGAAGCCACTGACTGAGCTTATGGTCCTGCGCGAAACTGACAAGCATCTTCTAGATTCGTTCATCAGGCTGCACTCGTCTGTCGACGGACTGATCCAGGGAGGCAAGGGAGTCGACGCCCTGAAGATGGTGGAGGAGTTCATCAGGGATGATGTGTCCGCGGAGTACTTGGCCAAGGAGGGCAAGAGGTTGGACTCCAAGGACGAGGCCTCCTGGTACACGATGTGGTCGGTCGGCCTGGGTCTCCTGAAACTGGTCTCGCCTGTCGTTCCCAATCTGGCTGAGGAGTTCTACCAACAGTACTTCCGTGACCGCGAGGGCTCTCCCAGCATACACAACGTCCCGTGGCCTGAACCCTTCGCTAAGGCCGAAGCCCCATCTGGGCCTCCAGCCAAGCCTAAGAAGGGCAAACCCGCTCAGAAGTAGACGCTCAGAGCGATGGGGACCAGAACTTCGAGTCTTTCTTCTTCTTGTCCCACGAGATGACCGTTCTCATGCCATCGACCGCAACTTTGATGCAATCAACCATGTTCTGCTCGAAGTCTATCACCTTCTCGGTGGGGTGCCAGGGCACGACATCCGAGACAGTGCATATCGCGCCCGCCCTGAGCCCGAACAAGGAGCACAGGGTGAAGATGGTGGCGTTCTCCATCTCGATGTTTTTCACTTTCATCTTCTTCGCGTCCGCAAGCCTGTCGACCATGAACGAGGGCATGTAACCTGACTGTGACATGGGCACTATCTTCCCATCCTTCAAAACCTTGTTTTCGCTGTAGAATCCGTCCACGGACAAGCATATGCCGACATCGAACCTGGATTTGGATCTTCTGGCGCTGTCGATCAGGGCGAGCACGATCTCGTGGTCCGCGACAGCTGGATACTCGGGCCATGCATAGCTCTTGCTCGTCCCGTCCGCGCGTACTGCTCCAGTCGCAACAACGAAGTCCCCCTTCTCGAGCCCGTCTGCAATGCCTCCGCTCGTGCCCATCCTTATGAATGTTTCCGCGCCGAGGTTCGCCATCTCCTCGATGAGGATCGCCGTCGAGGGACCGCCTATGCCAGTGGAGGCAGCGGTGACTGGCGTGCCATCGAGCTTTCCGCTGAACACTGTGTATTCCCTGTACTGCCTGACCTTCTTGGAACCAGAGAGCATCGATGCGATCTTGGGGACCCTCTCGGGCTCTCCGCTCAGGAACACGTACTTCTCTACCTCGCCAGGTTCAAGGCCCGTGATGAGCTGCTTGTTCAATTGCACCAGCCTCCGAATGACGGAATACGAATGCCAATAACCCTAGATAAGGTCGTTGGAGGGCCCCTTTCAGAGGATGACGAGGAGCACGACAGACAGCACCATCCCGAAGTACGTGCTCATCAGAACGACTCCTCCCAGCCGTGTGATCCTCATGCCCTTGATCATGAACAGTAACAGTATGAAAGTCGACAGGTTGAGCACCAAGATCATCGGCAGTATCTCCGCGCTGCCAAACCCGAAGGGTTTGATCATTCCCATGAGCCCGAGCGTCAGGAGCATGGTGACTATGCTGGCCCCAATCCCTTCTCCCAATGCGAGGTCGCCATATCCTCTTCTGGCGGCGTGATACGATGCGGCTATGTCCGGCAATGTGGTGCCGAGGGCGACAAGCGTTATGCCGACGAGCCATGGGTCAAGACTGAAATCGCTGGTCATTCTGAGGATGCCCTTGACAACCAGTTCCGCCCCTATGACCGTCCACAGGATGCCGAGCAGGAGCCATTGGAACCCTGCCCTGACCTCGACCTTCTTTCCGAAAAGCTGGCCCATTAGCTCCAGCTGGATCGTGGCATCTTTCATGCTCTCCTCCAGTTCCTTGGGGTCTGACACCCGCGCTGCCAGAAGCAGGTTCATCGTGTACGGTACGAAGAGTATCATGAGCACCACTCCCTCGAAGAACGTGAGAGACCCGTCCATCAGCAGCACTGACGCGACGATGGTGACCGTCATGAGAAAGACCGCGTCCCGCATGACGATCTCCCTGGTTACCTTCAGGGGGACTATGATGGCCGTCAGTCCGATGACGAATGCTATGGTGACGACGTTGGATGAGAGCGCGTTCCCGAGCGCTATGTACTTGCCTCCCTCCTCGAGAGCTAGTATCGATACGATTACTTCAGGCATGGCGGCAAGGGTCGAGACCACAAGCATGCCAATAACAAACCTGCTGATGCCGAAGTTCCTGGACACGGCCACTGCGTTGTCAGTGATGAACTTGGCGCCCTGATTCAGAACGATGAATCCTACTGCGACTACGGGTATGAACGCCAGTGATGCAGCATCTACCATGTCCCATCCCGAGCGATATCCTAGGTTTCGACATGGCATCCAACGATATATGGGTTTTCGAGAGAGCTCGTGATTCTTGGCCCTGACAAGAGGATGTAAATCGCTCAGACGCATTCCCCGGTCGCATGAAGGGAACGTACTGCCTGATCACCCTCCTTCCGAAAAGGGTGAGGATCTCTGTAGGAGCCCTAGGGGTGCATGTCTTCCCGCAAGGCGTATACGTCTATGTCGGTTCAGCGTTGAAAGGCATAGAAAACAGGGTCCGGAGGCACAAATCCTCGGCGAAGAGGAAGAAGTGGCACATCGACTACTTCCTCGAGAAGGCAGACATACTGTCCACTGTGGCCATCCCCTGTGAAACTAAACAGATCGAGTGCGAGGTCGTTCGCACGCTTCTGCAGTGCGAGGGTGCAAGAGCGCTGCTAAGAGGCTTCGGTTCCTCTGACTGCACGTGCGAGTCGCATCTCCTATACTTCGGAGACCAAGACGCTGAATGGGTCTTCGAGACGATCTCCATGCGTCTGTCCATGTTGGACTGCATGTACCCGAGATCCGTCCCAAGAGCTGCCAAAACCGGTTGACAGGGAATAGGGTTTTATCGGTTCTCTGTGGTTACCATCATGAAATGGCGCAAGAACTGACCTCGGCGTTTCTTGTTCTCCTCGTGATAGGATTAGTCCTGTTGCTGTTCTACCTGTACGTCACATCCATTGAGAAGGTCCTCGAGCGGATAGGCTTCACGAAGGGAGAAGCCAGCGCTGTTCTTACACTGACGCTAGTCCTGGGATGGCTGACGATTCCGCTCTTCCCCTACGCCGACTGGTGGATAGGGATCAGCGTGGGCGGAGGCATCATCCCCCTGATCGTCTGCTACACCCTCTTGAGATCCAAGAGGGTTGGCGTTGCCGAGGGAGCCATAGGCGTCGTAATCGTAGCGTATGTCACATACTTCGTCACGAGGGCGGAGCCGGGCGTAGGCATAGTAGCCGATCTTCAGTTCGCATTCGCTCCAGCGTTGGCGGCCGGCCTGTATTCCTTGTCCGTCTTCTGGATCGACATTAGGAAGGCAGCACCCCTGGCGTACTTCTGTGGCGTCGTCGGGACACTCGTCGGAGCCGACGTGTTCCACCTCGGCGAGATCCTCGCCACCTCCCCGCCTGCAGGTGAGTTCGTCGTACTCAGCATTGGCGGGGCCAACATATTCGACATGGTCTACATGACCGGCATTGCAGCGGTCCTCGTGGACATCTTCGTCCTGTGGGTCAGGAGGCAGGAGAAGAAGCACGGATTTGAGAGGGCTGTATCGGATTGGGAGAAAGGTGCTGAAGGCCTCCCGTACGCACGCGACATGACGCCCGCGCCCAAGTTAGAACCTGGAAAGAAGGGGCGCATGCAGTAGTCACACTCTCTTCGCGCCTGCTTTTGACCGCCTTTCCCACAGCATCACCGTCGCAAGAGATGCCAGGGCCAGGGCAGCCACTATCACGAACGCGTAGTCCAGATTGTTCAGCTCGTCAGCCACTATCCCGCAGATGAATACCAAAATGGCTCCACCTCCGAGCTGGAACCCGAACAGTATGCCGAAAGCAGTCCCTCTCTCGCTAACGTCCGTGATATCGGTCGTGATCGCGAACAGAGCAGGATAGGTGGTGAACAGGAACGCCCCGTAGACCATGAGCACTGGTGCGACGATATACCATTCAGTCGTGAACGCCAGGAATAGCACGGCGATTACCGAGATGAGGTACCCCGAACTCATCAGAGCGTATTTCCCGAACCGTGCGCTCATCACGCCGAAGTAGTAAGAGGTGACCGTGCCGACCCCGATCCATATGGCGAACATGAGGTCCGCACTTCCTGCGGACCAGTCGTGCACCTTTGTCAGATTCACAGGCCCGAAGTAACTGGTGACCTGGTACAGAGCGCCTCCAGCCACAATCGGAATCGTGAGGAGCCACATTTTTGACAGCGTATGCTTCGAGCGGATCCTGGGCGTAGACTTCTCGATTTTGGTCTTGATATGCTTGTCCTTGATCATTACGAGTCCAAGGATCACGGCGGTGAAGTTGAGCCCTGCCCAGAGGAGACATGGAGCTTTCCAGGTGAAGAGATCGCCGAGGAATCCGGACGTCCCCAGCGCCAGGATCACTCCGAAGTTGCCGACCCCGCTCTGTACTCCAAGGGCGGTTTCGAGATATGGGCCAGAAAACTCCCTGGTAATCCAGCTTGTCCCGACAGGGTGGTAGAATGCTCCACCGATCCTCATCGCTATGACTGCCAGAAGCACGCCCATGAAGTCGTTTACGAACAGCAATAAGAGGAATGACACGCCCATCAATGACGCTCCGATCTCAAGCAGGAACCTCGAGAATACTCGATCCGCATACCTCCCGACTACAAACTGGATGACGACTGTGATGAGTATTCCGAACCCGAGGAACCCGACATCGTAGTATGAGAGGTCCATCTCGCGGACGAGTATCGGAATCAATGCGACCAGCGCCATCAGAGTGCCATCATTGCATGCGTGATGGAAGCTGATGAGCCAAAGCAGTCTAGGTGTTCTTCCCATATGCCGGTCAAGCGCCCTCAATGTGTAGCATGGATAAGTTGCTTTGCAGAGGCTCGCTCTGTAACAAGTCGGGTGGTGAGGAGATCGAGGCAGTTACGTCCCGACCTCACAGCGCTACATGTAACGGCGGAGTCTTAATAGAGGAAACGCTGTGAATGAGGTGATGCCAGTCAATGGTGTCGTATCAAGCCTGGAGTCGTTCTTTAGAGTCAACCAGAACTATCCCAGGCACGGCAGCAGAACGTGCTCGACATGTGGGAAGGTACAAGATTCCCGAATGGGCGCGGTGTTCGAATGCGAGGGCGGATGGCGCCATGATAGGCGCATCAACGCCAGCATCAACCTGCTGCAGACAGCCGTCTCCAAGGGGTTGGAGGTGGCAGGGGGCTTATGGTTCAGCCCCGGCGCGTTCCAGCATGACGTGATGATGACCCTATACGAGCCAGCGATGGCCGCACGGTCGGAGCCGAATGGAACGAGTTGCGTCGGAGAGGTGACCTGAGGGTCATCACCCGATAATGCAACAGAACCGCAGAGGCTTTTTACCGTATCAGAAGGTTTAGCCATCATGCTGGGATTCCCGCACGGGATGAGGCTTTCCACGCTCGACGAGAGGAAGGAGTTCTACAAGCACGAGTTCGATGTTCGCGCTGTCTCGCGATGGATCGGAGGCCGGAGAGGGGCTTTGAAGTTCGCGATGATACCTGGCCGCCGCTCCGGGATAGTAGCCCCGCGCCACGCAAAGGACAAGAACAATGTCGTTATCATCGATGATTGGCACCGCGCAGGCGATGTCCGGTCGTACGCTCTTGACTACCTACCTGAGGGTTTGTACTACGACAGGAACAGATACATAGATGTCTCCAAGTGCGCCCGATGCCTTAGCAGACGGAGATCCTGCTTCGAATGCGACAACTACGACGGCCAGCAGCTTGCATTCGACCTTGATCCTGAGAATGTCGACTGCCCATATCACGGACACATTGGGGTGAAGATGCAGAGGGACAGGGGCATGTCGTTCTGTATGATCGAGTTCAAGTCGGTGAGGCGTCAGGCGGTCGAATTGGCCGCCGAGCTCAGGGAAGACTACGAGGATGTGAGTACCGTATTCTCCGGACGTGGTTTTCATGTTGTAGTGGATGACGAGAGCGCGTATGCCCTCTCGAAGAAGCTGCGGACAGACCTTGCGAGCCGTATCGGCAAGCGGTACGACATAGATGAATGGGTTACCGCGGGAGGATCTCGTCTGATGCGCCTGCCCTTCTCGCTAAACGCGTTAGTTTCCAGAAAATGCATGATAATTAAAGAGGAAAGAGATTTGGTGGGGTTTGATCCTAGGACCTCGAAGTTGGTTTTGCCAGAGTTCGTGCGTCAGCGTTCCTTGCATGCACGGACTTCTTTTCCTCGGTAGTAACTCTTCTTCTTGGAAGATTTCCCGGCCTTCTTGGTTGCTTTCTTCTTTGGAGCCATTCTTAGTCCCTCCCAGAACAGAGGAGTTTAGTCTCCCGAGTTACTTCTTCTTCTTGGCCTTCTTCTTCGCTTTCGTCTTCTTTGCTGCTCCACACTTGCCACAAGACATGTTGGTTTCCTCCTTTTTGGTCTACTCAGGGATCAGGCCCTGCTATTCGATGCGTCTGTCTCCATCCAAGAGCCGTCTTTCGCGAGCGTTCTGCTCTTATTGCGACGCATCCTTGTGTCCATATAGGCGTTCATGACATAAGTGTCTTTTCATTTGCGTATATTTCTTTGCGCGAATGAGCACAATAGCAGACGAAGACCAATCAATTGTCATTGCTTTCTCGGTAGGATGAGATTATCGTGCGAAGATTTTATAGACCAGCTATCCATATATCGTCGGCACAAGGAGAGTTCGAACCATTGCCCCAGATCGATGAGACTAGGAAACTGAAGATCTGTCTGATAGGCGACGTTGGAGTCGGCAAGACGAGCCTCATACGACGTTTCGTTCTCGATGCCTTCGATGACAAGTACATTGCGACGATTGGAACGAAGGTGACGAAGAAGGAGATCGAGGTCAAGGACCCAAAGACTGGCGCCCCTCAGCGAGTGATTCTGCTCGTCTGGGACATCATGGGCCAGCCGAGTTTCAGAGAGGTCCTGCGAGAGGCGTATTTCTACGGGGTCGAGGGTTCGCTTGCAGTATGTGATGTCACCAGCAAGGAGAGCTTGGGCGAGCTCAGGTACTGGATCAAGGCGATGACATCGACTACCGGGAAGGTGCCAATTGTTTTCCTGGGGAACAAGTGCGACCTGCGGGAGGAGACGCGCGTGCCGTTCCAGGACCTTGAGGTATTTGCGAAGAAGCATGATTGTCCGGCAATGCTCACATCCGCGAAGACTGGCTACAATGTGGAGCAGGCCTTCTCAACGCTTGTTGAGATGATGTTGTACCCGAAATGATCCTTCTTGTCGGTCATCTGTGAAGGATAATATCTGTGCTACTCGTTCACGTGTCGTCGGGTATAGCATGAACTTGAGACACGCTAGCGCAGTCTACTACAACTGCAAGGCTTACACATTCGATCATTTCAAGAAGTCCGCTCGTGCGATCGCTGTCGATGACGGCAGGATCGTCGGCATTGGAGGAGACTATGAGATCAAGGGGAATGCCCCAAGGGGCAGCGACAAGTACGATCTCCGAGGCAAGATTGTAGTCCCAGGTTTCATAGACTGTCACACGCACTTCATCCAGATGGGTGTCGATTCGAGGAACGTCGATCTCTCAAAGACAAAGTCGCTTGGAGAGGCTCTTGCCCTCATACGAGAAGCGGCTAAGCGCATCCCAGATGACGAGTGGGTTATTGCGACGAACTGGAAGGAGAGCGGGTGGGTCGGTGGCAGGTTCATCACTAGAAAAGATCTGGACGGTTGTTGTCCTGGACATCCCTGTGTCGCGCATCGTGTTTGCGGCCACATGTCCACAATCAACTCCAAGGCAATCTCTGAACTATGCATTGATACCAAGACGCATGATGCGTGCGTCGACTCTTCTGGAAGGCTCACGGGTGTCCTCAAGGAAAGCGCTGTGGCGATTCCTCGTGCAGCGACGGCCCCCGACATCGCCAAGAAGATCAAGGGGTTGGCTGCGGCCACCAGGATGGCGCACTCTCTCGGCGTCACTTCGATCAACGACAACGGGGAGTCCGAAGATCTCGAGGTCTACAGAACTGCGGAGAGGAACGGCAAGCTAAGAGTACGCGTGTGGTTCAATACTCCCTCAGGCAACTTGGATTCGATGCTTAAGATGGGCCTGTCTACCGGCATCGGCTCTGATTTCCTCATGCTGGGCGGCCTGAAAATCTTTTGCGACGGCGCACTCGGAGCAAGGACGGCTGCTCTATCAGAGGAGTACAGCGATGACAGGGGGAACAAAGGGATGCTCGTTCAGCCGATGTCCGATCTAGATGACCTCGTTGGAAGGGCGAACGAGGCCGACATACAACTCGCGATCCACGCCATAGGCGATGTGGGAATCGACGTGACGATCCAGTCCCTTGCGTCAGCACTCGCGAAATCCCCCAAGGAAAACCACAGGCACAGGATCGAGCATCTGGAGTTGCCGACCGCGGAGCATTTGAAGGAAATGCGGAAGCAGGGGCTGATCGCATCTATGCAGCCGAACTTCATAGGTGAGTGGGGAGGCACCGATGGGATGTACCTCTCGCGGCTTGGTGCGAAGCGCACCGCCAGAAACAACCCGTTCAAGGAAGTCCTAGCGTCGAAGGTCAGGCTGGTCTTCGGCTCGGACTGTATGCCGCTCTCGCCTTTGTATGGCATTCACTCAGCAGTCAATGCACCGCATCCTGCGCAGAAGATCTCAGCTCTTGAGGCGTTTGCGGCGTACACGAAGAATGCAGCCTTCGCATCTTTCAGCGAGGGCGCGAAAGGGACGCTCACGCAAGGCAGGCTAGCGGATTTCGTCGTGCTCTCTGACAACCCGTTCGAGAGCCCTTCGGAGATATCCTCAATGCGAGTTTTGAAAACCGTCGTCGGTGGCGATGTGGTTTATGAAGGGCCGCGAGCCAGGAGTCGATGCTGAGATGAATGACAGGATCAGGTCAGTGGTGACAGAGGAGGCGCCCAAACCGATCGGCCCTTACTCTCAGGCCATCGTAGTCGGAGGATTTGTTTTCTGCTCTGGGCAATTGGGCCTGGACCCGAAGGTGGGGGAGTTGGCGGGGACCGACGCTCCAGCCCAGGCGGATAGGGCAATCAAGAATCTGAAGGCGGTCCTCGGGACAGCCGGAAGCAGTCTGGATCTGGTTTTCAAGGTGACTTTGTACCTCAAGGACATGAGGGATTTCCCGGCGGTGAACGAGGTTTATGCAAGGCACTTCGGGAATGCGAAGCCGGCGAGGAGCACGGTCGAGGTGTCCGCACTTCCGAAAGGAGCACTCGTGGAACTAGATGCAGTCGCTCTGGTTCGTTAGTATAGCGACTGCGGATTCGTCAGAAAGTACTATACCATGGAGCTCGATTTTGGGAGAGGAGCCGGAGACGGATGTTCGAGATTCAGGTGGCCAAGGGAGCGAAACCCAGCGGCGGCACCCTTGTGAGCGCATTTCCTAGCGTCGGAATGGTCGGAAGCATAGCTGGGAGCTTCATCGCAGAGTCCCTCAAGATGGAGCGCATAGCATACGTGCTCTCTGATGAGGTTCCCCCGGCAGCCCTTGTTCAGGATGGCATTCCTGGATACCCGCTGAGAATCCTCGGATACAAGAATCTCTCGATCGTGGCCTCCGAGTTCCAGATTCCTCTGTCTATGTCTTCACAGCTCGCCAAGACTCTGATAGATTGGTCGGGCTCGAACGGATACGACCTCGTCCTCAGCCTTGAAGGATTGATGTCTGGCCAGGAGGCGGAGCCCACGAAGGAGGTCAGGGTGTTCGGGGTAGGGTCTACACAGCACGCGCGCGACCTCGTCTCAGCTGCCGGAATAGAGCAGTTCAAGATCGGCATGATCACTGGTGTCTCTGGTGCCTTGCTCAGCGAGGGCGAAAGGCTCGGGAAGCATGTCATATGTCTGCTCGTCGAAGCGAACGCGATGTACCCGGATGCCAGAGGAGGTGCCAAGCTGGTCGAGTCTGTCACGAAATTGCTCCCCAATGTCCAGGTGGATCTGAAAGAGCTCCACAAAGAGGCAGAGATGATTGAGGAGAACGTGAAGGCCACTGTGGAGAAGACCAAGGAGATGCTCGCGGCAAGACAGAGTCAGGCGGAACGCCTGGGGAAGTCGTACATGTATGGCTGACGCTGTCCGCAGATCTCGGAGGCTGAAGGACCTTGTTGAGGATTCCAGGTATTGGGCTGCTTCCGACCTGATCCGGAACCTGGACGAGGAGATGGAAAGGGCCGAACAGGGCTTCATCCACATGATATGGGGCATTGATGACAAACCCGTCACGAGGATGCTCAGGCCACTCCCGATCGTGCCGAAGTTCAGGACATCGGAGTCGGAGAAGGAGATATCACTCGAAGTCGAACTCCCCAATGTGCCCGAGGAGAACATGCGGGTCAACGTAGACAGGAACAAAGTCGAAGTGTTCGGATGCACGGATGAGGCCCAATGCAGGCCGTACTACCTAGGCGTGGAATCCAGGGAGATTTTGGACCCCGACTCGCTGAAGATGAGGCTCATAGGATACTCTCTCGATATCAAGGTGCAGAAATCTAAGAAGAAGCGAGTCATGGTGAAGTAGAACATCGATTCTGCTGTGATTGAGAATCGTCTAGGTTCATGCACACCGCGATTCTCAAATTCGCCCTTCATTTAGAAATATGTTTCAGTTCTCGACTTGATGCTAGTCGTGGGTTCAATCAAGACGCTGCCAATTGCCAAAATTTCTAAGCTAGGTGGATCTCGACCAGAAAACGTTTAAGTAGATTGTAACTGTACGGTGCTTGTCTAGTCCGAAAGACGATTTTGGAAGACTCAGATGAATACAATAAGGAGGTGCAAGAGATGAGCATATTGGTTCTCGGTGCATCGGGGCAGATCGGTGCTTACACTGTTCAGGACCTCGTGGAAATGTGCGGTGAAAAGGATGTGATTGCCTCGAGCCGGAAGATGGGCAACGTCAAGAAGGCGGTGGACGACCTCAAGCTCTCTAAGAAGGTCAAGTTGATGGAGCTTGACGCGAACGATGGCTCGAAGGTCCTTGAGACCATAAAGAAGGAGAAGGTCGGGTCCGTAATCAACTGCGCTTGGTATCAGACTAACCTGGGCGTCATGGACGCGTGCCTGAAGGGCGGCGCGACATACACCGACCTAGGGGGGTTCTTCGACACGTGCCTTAAGCAGCTGGAACTGCACAAGAAGTGGAAGGACGCGGGCATCAATGCGACGATTGGTCTTGGCAGCACGCCAGGCATGACGAACATCGCGGGCGCTGCGGGCGCCAAGAGACTCGATGTGGTGGATTCTATCGATATCGTTTGTGCCTGGGGCAACACATTGCCGGTGAAAGAGGCTGGCTGGCCGGGCTACTCAATAAGGACCGTCCTGGACGAGTTCACGCAGGAGTCAGTCCAATGGATCGGTGGGAAGTACCAGAAGCAGAAGATCCTCGGCGGAGAGACTGATGCCGTCTTGCCTGACCCGATCGGAAAGGTCAAGGCTTACTTCATCAAGCACTCTGAGCCTGCGACAATGGGCAAGTACCTCAACGCGAAGCAGGTCACATTCAGGATAGGCTTCCCGCCGAGCGACATGGCGACCTTCATGACATTGAGAGGGCTCGGCTTCGCCGACGAGAAGAAGCTCGATGCCTATGGCGTATCACCGCTTGACTACCTGACCGCGATGTACCAGAAGGGCATCGCAGACGGCAGGGGAGCTCCCTCGAAGGAGAAGTTCGAGTACGACATGTTCAGGATCGACTGCGCCGGAAAGAAGGATGGCATGCCGAAGACGGTCACCTACTTCATCGTGACCTGGAACGACCCTGAGAGGGGCGTTTCATCTGCCAGGGACACATCCGTCCCACCTGCGATTGTGGCGCACTGGCAGCACACAAAGAGGATCAAAGAGTCCGGTGTGTTCCCCGCTGAGGCGACGGTCGAACCTGAGGCATTCTTCAAGGAGCTAGGCAAGAGGAAGATCTACGTCGACGAGCAGATGACCTCGACGACGAAGTATTACTGAGAGCTCCCTTGGAAACCCGAAGGGAAGAGGTGAACGCACCTCTTCTCCCTAAACCCCAATCTCTTCTCATTCTTGGTGACTTACATCTGCTGTCGGGAGAATCCATCTCCCATCAGCAGGACACGAATTCGACTCCCTGCTCCAGCTTGGCCCTCCTCAACGCGTTGTAGACCCCTTCGATGATGCACGCCTCAGTCACATATCCATAGAAGTCTCCTTTGTCGAAGACAGCGATCGTCGATACCCCGGAGTTGGCCATCGCCTTGGCCACCCATCGAAGATCCAGAGACAGGTTTGTCAGGATAACGAGAGGCTTGGACATGATGTCCTTGACCTTGATCTTCTTGGGGTCCTTCCCTTCTGCAACAACCTTGGACACGATGTCCTTCTTCGTGACTATTCCGTAAGCGTCGTTCTTGTTCTTCCTGGGTACGAGTACCGAGAACTTGTTCTCGGCGAGCATTTTCTCGATTGCGCTTTGGACCGTCGCATCTGCTTCGATTGTGGGGAGCTCGAAGGTCTTTACGATGTCCTTCAGGATGAGAGGAATGTGGCTCATTGTTTTGCCTCCTTGGTCTGCTTCGTTCGCGCGGCGATTACTTTGAGGATATCGACATCGGTGATGAACCCAAGGAATTTGTCAGCATCGAAAACGGCAATCTTCGAAACTCGCTCGTTTGCCATCTTCTTCGCTACCCATCGGATGTCGAGATTCATGTTGTTCATGACGACAAGCGGTTTCCTGGCGAAATCTGTCACTGGAGCCGTGGCTAGGTCCCGGCCGTTGGCAATCGCTCCTTCCACAATATCCCATCTCGAGACAATTCCATACGAGTCGTTCTGACTCCTGCGGTCAACAAGCAGGAAGTCTGTCTTGTTCTCGATCATGGATACAAGCGCGTCGCTCACAGTCGCGTCTGGTGATATCCTAACGGGACTCGAGCCGCTGAGCAGGTCTCGCAGTTCCACTTCTCTCCCCCTCCAAAGCCAGGTGCCTAAACTGCGTTATCGTGTCGACTCTATTTCAATGTTCTCAATTTAGCCTGTCTCGAACGCCCATGCTGATTCACGGTCGGACAAATGACCCCCTAGAGTAATCGATAATAGCCTCCAAGGCAATCGCCTCACCAATGGCTAATCCTTTTGACGCTCTTTTGAGACCAAGGTCAGTTGCATTGATTGGCGCTTCTGCGAGCCCGACAAAGCTCAGCCACATAGTCCTCAAGAATCTCTCAAAGGGGAGGTTCAGACTCTATCCTGTCAATCCGAATGAGGAGGAGATCTTAGGGCTGAAGTGTTATCCCAGCGTCCTGGCTGTCCCAGGCGATGTCGACCTCGCGGTAGTATCTCTTCCCGCGACAGCTTCGGTCGCTCCTGTCAGACAATGCGTCGAGAAAGGTGTCGGCTTCGTGATCATCTCCGCATCCGGTTTCAGGGAGTCCGGGCCGGATGGGGGGAAGCTGGAGAGGGAGTTGATGGCTGCGATCCGCGGCTCGAGCACTAGACTCTTGGGCCCTAACACTATGGGTGTCTATGTGCCCTCTATCGGACTTGACACGCTATTCATACCCAGAGCGAAGAGCGCACGCCCAGGGAAGGGGGCGATTGCGGTGCTTTCCCAGAGCGGGGCGGTGTCCGTGTCTTTCTTGGAGAGGGCCGCGGAGGCCGGAATAGGGATTTCCGCATGCATAGGTCTGGGGAACAAGATCGATCTGAACGAGAACGAGCTCTTGCAGCATCTCTCATCCGACAAAGCGACCGAAAGTATCGCCCTCTATCTTGAATCGTTCTCAGATGGGCGCGAGTTCGTCGATATCGTTCGAAAGGTATCGAAGGTCAAACCAGTGGTTGTGCTCAAATCGGGAAGAACCAAAGCCGGATCTGCCGCAGCAAGATCACACACCGGCGCACTCGCATCCTCGTCGGATGTCATGGTAGACGGCGTCATGAGGCAAGTTGGCGTTGTGAGAGCTTATGACGAGGAAGAGTTGATCGACCTGGCGAAGGCACTGGCCTATGTGGACCATATCGATGGTGACCGCATATGCGTTGTCGCGAGTGCGGGCGGATTCGGAGTAATTGGTGCAGACTATGTCGAATCCCGGGAGCATGGTGCGGGACTCACGATGGCAAGGCTCTCTGAGAAGACTCGTGACTCCATAAGGAAGGTGGTGCCCAGCTACTCCTCCGTCAGCAATCCGGTTGACCTCACAGCCGGTGTCACCGACGAGATGTACGATGCCGTTCTCAAGGGTTTGCAAGCTGACCCGGGAGTCGACGGGATCATGATGTCTCTCGAGCTCCAACCGCCAAACATCACGAGGAGACTTGTGGATGTGGCGGAAAGGAGATCTAGATCGGGAGGGGCGCCAATCGTCATAAGTGCGTTCGGTGGCGCCAACACCCAGAACCTATTGAGGGAGTTCGAAAAGCGCAAGGTGCCCGCGTATCCCACCATATGGCGTGCAATCAGAGCTCTCGCGGCCCTTCACAAAAGAGGACTATACCTGAAGCGCTCAAAATAAAACGCATTCAGAAGACCCCCATTGAGGCGTATTCACGGATCATTCGGGGTCTTCTGGAATTGGTTTGAAGGAAGTAGTTTTCAGCCGCCGATTCTGAAGACTTTCGTCCCGCACTTCGGGCAGGTTCCCTTAGATGCAGGCTTTCCATTCTTCAGCTTGACTTTCTTCGGGTCTTTCATCTCGACGGACTTCTTGCACTTAACACAGTAGGCCTTTGTCAAATATCCCACCATCCCTGTATCGGTTCGTGTTAATATATAGTCTTTTGGATGATTTCCAGCATGCCGACCTCGTAGCGATTTTCCTCCTATCTGGCATCGGGAGTTGAGCGTAGAATCGTTCTAGAGTGGCTTCACCCGAAAGTGAAATATAGTTCTCTGCCACGATTCCCTGTTCGAGGGATGCGCTCCTAATGAGTCCAGCGGATGCGGTAAGTCGTAAGGGCCGTGAGGATCCACGGGCCAACATCGTCTCCAAGATGACCTCCAACCAAATTGGAGTGAATCTTGGGAAGGGCATGGCAGACCCTTACGTCCCTTTTCTCGCTCTTGGACTAGGTGCCACTCCCCCCGAGCTCGGTTGGCTCCAGGCTTTCACCAACCTCTTTCCAGCCGTCATGCAGGTCCCTTGGGGGAAGTTGAGCGACTTCTTCGGGAGAAGGATACCGTTCCTCATCATCGGCGGAGTGATGTCGTTCGCACTCTACTTCTTCATGATGGGAGCGATGGATGCGTGGCAGCTCATCATCCTCGTGGCCATACAGATGTTCATTGGATCAATGATGATCCCGACCTGGTCCGCCTTGGTGGGAGATGTCACAACAGTCAAGAACAGAGGCGCTGTGATGGGCAGATTCTTTGCGGTCTCATCCTTGGCCAGCCTCATTGGCACGATTTTCGCCGGCGCCGTCATACCCAACGCAGGCAGCACATTCGAGCGGTTCGCGCTCCCATTCTTCATCGCAGGGGCCAGTGGCATAGTAGGTTCGCTCATACTGTTCGAGATAATGGAACAGAAGAAGCGCATGTTTGCCTCTCCAAAGACGCTCTTCAAATTCGGCCTGAAGTCTTTCATCTTCATCTCGGACCTCTCCGAGAACAAGGACTTCAGGAACCTTGTCGTCCTCAATACGACCTTCAACTTCATCATGTCCATCATCTGGCCGATACTCATCCTAACATATGTGAGCGTTCTCAATGCAAGCGCGCTCGAGATCGGCATAATGGCCGTTATCTCCACGGGCGCGACCCTCTTCTTCCAGACGAAGGTCGGGAAGCTCCTGGACGTGATCGGCCCGATGCCCCAGATACTCATCTCGAGGTTCGCATTCATATCGGTTCCGATTGTGTACGCGTTGGCGACACAAGTATGGCACATCTATGCGCTCAATGCGCTACTCGGATTTGCCAACGCAATGGCCAACGTCGCGTTCTTCGCGTACATACTCGACGTGGCTCCTGAAGAGAAGAAAGGCGAGTACTTCGCCGTCTACAACACCATAATAGGCATAGCCACATTCGTCGGATCGGTCATTGGCGGATACATGGCATGGTTCTTCCTGAACTACTACCACGGTGACTGGGTCCTCGGTCTCGGTGCGGTTTATGCCGTTTCCGCCTTGGGGAGGGCTGCATGTTCAGTCTGGTTTTTCAAACTGAAGGACCCCGTGACCTATCCAGATACACTGACCGGTGTCATCAAGAAGACGTTCAAGCGTTGGCGCGAACATCGTTGGTCGCCATTCTGATCTAGATTGCCCACGCCACGCCCTGCGCTAAGAAAAATCAAGTCGAAAAGGGTTTGGTGGCCTACTTCACGCGCTTGCCTGCGACGTAGGCTCTTATGGCCCTCCTCTCCGTCCTTGGGACGGTCAAGAGGGTCCTCTCCAGGCGCACGCGCCTGTATGTGTTCCAGAGTCTTGTAGCTCGCATTGCATCCACCTCCACAAAAGTGAGATTTCGGCTCAATCCGCTCACGCAGAGTTCGCCGATCACTTGCAGGATGCTCGCGCTAGCCCGCTATCTATCGGGGCACAATCCAATCCGTTGCAGGTGTGCGCGAACATACTTATCGGTTAGACTGAGACGCCTGGATTATAAGAGGCTTTGCCCGTTACTATTCATTCGCATAATAATAATATTATAATAATCACTAGTTGAACTAGGCTCGGAGCAGCAACGCTCTGAATCAGGACTCAATGATGCATACTGGACATCTTGGCTGTTGGTGCCTGCATCAACAGTCATTAAAAATACTTACACATATAATAATTTGCGAATATAATCCTAGAATGCGTCGAAACTCGTGCACTAGATGCTCCTTTTAGGAACGATTCAGAAATGACTTCTCGTTACTGAACGTGCAAGGGCGATTCAATCCGAGAGCATCAGCATTATGCCTATGACAGCGAATGCGCCGATTAGGACGATTCCAAGGAACCAAAGCGCTCTTCGGTCTATCATGTATTCAGCATGCATGATTGACCTCTTGACTTATTTCTCTTATGATTTTGATTGATTTCTCAGAAAAGCACAATATACAGGTTACGGGGATTCGGTCCCGAATGACCCTAGATGCATTGACCACGCTCACGAGCAAAGACAGGATTCTGCTGTATCTGACCGACTTCCGAGATGTTGAGGCCAGGTTCGAGCTTCCTGCGGACCTGATCCAGCAGTCGATCGCTTATGGCACTGGAATCCAGCGGAAGCATCTCTCACAGTACCTCAGTGACCTCATCGACGAAGGCTTGATCATTGAGAGGAAAGCACACATACAAGGCATGAAGCAGAGGATGAACGGCTACTATCTGTCCACCAATGGCTACCCAAGGGCCATGGCGCTAAGGAAGAGGATTGGCGATGAGATCGTTCCGGTGAAGCAGAACGGTAGGATTCGAGAGATGAAGGTCAGTGACATAGACGATGTTACTTCGATTCACATAACGCTCTGCGACATCGTGCGCGAGGCTATCGTCGGTGGCGTGCTCGATGTCTCAGTTCTTGAAACCGTTGAGTCTAGGAAGAGGCAGGCCCTTGAGGAGAAGGAGCAGGATACCGATATCTACAAGAGGGCTCTTCAGACCGTTTGGAATGACGGCAAGGTGACCGCAACTGAAAGGTTCCTCGTTGAGGAACTCAGGAAGCACTTGAACGTCAGTGATGAGCAGCACAGAGCGCTGGAATCTGAGATCATCAAGCGACTCGCCCAGGATCGGATGGAGTTCCGCAGGATCTACAAGACAGTGCTCGAGGTCGCCCTGGCCGACCGGGTCATCGCGGGCCCAGAAGAGACCATCCTCGAGAACCTCCGGAGGCTGATGCGACTAACCAGGAAGGAGCATGAAGAAATGCTGGAGGAGGTCAAGTTGTCCTTCTGTGGACCTCCAGGGTGTGAGAAGGACCTCCTGAAGGAGTCGACGCGCATGGTTGGGAATCAGGGAGACGAGTAGGGGCGATTCTAGGGAACCATCTTGAAGACCTTGTCGTGCGGTCTAACCCTTTCCTTGACCTTGATTCCCACCGACTGACCCGCGGAAGCGCTTGGGATCGGTTTTCTGTCGATTTCCATTGACTCTATCTTCTGTTCGAAGTTCGTTGTTGCCCCGACGATCTTGATCGTGTCGCCGATTGCGATTGTCCCGGACGTGATCTCCACTGCCGCCACGCTTGGTTTGGCGAAGAATATGCTGACCTTTCCGACCTCGACCTCTTGCACAGCACTCAACCTCGGCTTTCGAATCATCTTACGGATATTTATCAGCTGTCAGTGATTTCGCGTGCCGGCCTCGCTTCAGAGTTGCTGCGTGCCAGCAGCCCTCTCCCGGAGTGCTGGTGACCGTGACGTTGAGAGTCAATACGCGACAAGTTATAATAGGCCGGAGTATTTCACTCAATTGTCGCCCGTTGGGCTAGCAATAGGGATGCACGATGCAGAACTATTCAGCAAAAGCGAAGACCAGGCCGGCTGTCAAAGCCTGCCCGTCCCCTCCGAGGCTTGCAGGGGAGATGCTAAGCGTTCTCACATACATCATGACGGTCGAGAATCTCGACACGGTACTTCAGAAAATAGCATCAGCTATTGCCGACCTCTTCTCTGCGCGCTCCATGGTCATAGGCGTGCTCGATGAAGGCGAACAGATATTCCGCGTCAGGGCGACCTACGGCTATGAAGGCGACAATGACAGGAAGATCAAGAAGTTCACATACACCCATGAACGGATGAAATTGGACCTCGAGGAGAAGTACCGGATTGGGGATGGGGTCTACCTCATCAGGGCGACTGCACATCAGTTCATCAAGGGCGAGGAGCCGTTCTACAGGAACATGCAGAAGATAACGGAGCCTCGAACGGACCCGTCGATCTGGCACGAGCTCGATTATCTAAGGTTCGTCTTCTCGAACCGGGATGGAGCGATGATTGGGTTCCTGGAGGTCAATGATATCGCTGATGACAGGATTCCCGACGATGAGACCATTGAGGCGATGCAGATCTTCTCGCAACTTGCAGGTGTGGCGATTGAGAACGCCACCATGTACCAGAGGCAGGTGGAGATCGCCCAGAGGTCCAGGTTCCTGGGAGACATCATCGGACATGACATCAATAATCACAATCAGGCGGTCACAAGCTATCTCGAATTGGCACGGTCCACAAAGGGCGTCCCTGAGAAAGCCGAGAACTACTTGGAGCGTGCATCGTCTTCGGCCTGGGGCATCAGTGAGCTCATACAGAGAGCGAACAAGCTAATCAAGATCGAGCAGGAGGGCGCCGAGAACATTGGTCCTCTCGAGCTGGGTGAGGTCCTCAAGGGGAGTATCGCTGAGGTTTCCAGGAGCGTGGAGGATAAGGACGTCAGATTCGACTTGAAGGTTGGTAACCACCGATACTTTGTCATGGGCAACGAGCTTGCCGACGAGATATTCACGAACGTACTCAAGAACGCTGTCGAGTACGACCCGCACGAGAAGATCGTCGTGGATGTAAGCATCGGCGAGTTCACGGTTGAACCCAGACGGTACTGGTGCGTGTCAGTAGCTGACAACGGCATAGGCATCCCTGACTCCAAGAAAAACATCGTATTCGGCAGGTTCAAGACAGGCGATGAGCGTCCGCCGGCAACTGGACTCGGGCTTTCAATCGTGAGGGCGACAGTCGAGGCCTATCACGGGATGGTCTGGGTCGAGGACAGAGTGCCAGGGGACCCGTCCAAGGGGTGCGTTTTCAGAGTGGCTCTTCCAATGGCATCCGGGAAGTGAACCGCAGTCTCGTTGTCCAACCTATCCGACATCGGAGAAGGTTTATTCTCAGGTTCTCGATAGGGGGTGACGTTGAGAACGATGAAGCTCAGAGGAAAGGTGGCGCTCATCACCGGCGGAAGTGAGGGCATGGGCTATGCGACCGCGAAGCTGTTCCTGGAGGAGGGTGCCAAGGTCGTCATAACTGGCAGGTCGAAGGAGAAGGGCATCAAGGCACTGATGAAGCTTAGGAAGCTGGGCGAAGCTGAGTTCATCCAAGGGGATGTATCCAAGAGCTCGAATGCAAAGAGAATGGTGGATGGCACGGCCGCAATTTTCGGCAGGATTGACATTCTGTTCAACAATGCCGGGGTTTTTGTGCAAAGCCTTGCTGAGGACATGACGGAGGAGGAATGGGACAAGGTCATCGGTACCAACCTCAAGGGAACGTTCCTAGTGTCCAAATTCGCCATTCCATACATGAAGAGGCAGCGTCAGGGCGTCATAATCAACAACTCGTCAGATGCGGGCCTGATCGGCAACAGGGAGTGCCCAGCATATTGCGCCTCGAAGGGCGGAATCACCGTGATGACCAAGGCGATGGCCCTGGACTACGCCAAACACAACATCCGTGTGAATTGCGTGAATCCAGGGACCATCCACACTCCCATGCTTGACAGAGAGGTCCGTTTGGCTGGCGATCCAAAATCATACCTTGAGCATGAGACGGGAATACACCCAATCGGACGTCTTGGTATGCCAGATGAGGTCGCCCAGGCTGTGCTATTCCTCGCGTCAGACGAAGCCTCGTTTGTTACTGGCGCCGCTCTATCCGTTGATGGGGGCACCACCGCACAATGAGCTCTCAGAGCACGTAGTAGACGAGATAGACGAATTCACCTGACAGGAAGGCGGCGAACCAGAGGATGTAGAGTGGGGTCGAGAGTCTCCTGTGCCATTCGTTCGGCCTTCTCCTCCTCCACTGCAAAATCCCGGTAGTCAGGATTCCCAGCTCGAGCAGGATCACGACGGCCGCGACCATGCCGTGGATGGCGAAGTACGCGATGAGGTCGGGGTGGATATCGATTATTCCGCCCTCGACCTGCCCACCGAACAGTCTGAATAACATGTAGAATATCGACATACCGAGATCCCAGACGATTCCTGAGATGCCAGTCACCTTGTGGTATGGCAGCTTCCTCTTGCCGCTGAAATACGCATGGGTGAACAGAAACGCTACCGGAATAAGCGCCACTGCGATAAACGTGCTGATGAATGGAGCTTCAGACACGTGATCGGGCACGTCACGGACAGTAATCAATCTTTGCTTAACCCTAGGGCGGATTCCAGAATCATAGGACTCTGCAAATGCGGCTCCGCCGAACGGACTGGCTCGCGCGGATCCATGAACACCAAACCTCCCCGGACACTAACCATCCGGTTTGCCAAAGAGCCATTTCGCGGAAAAACCTATATTCGCGGTACCGTCTGTTCTGAACAAGGAGACGGTGATATCTGTGGAGAGCGGCACGACGGGCGCGTTGGAGGTTCTCAGGAACGCTATCCAGATGGAGATTGAAGGAAAGGATTTCTTCGAGCGCGCTGCGGGGATGGTGAAACATCAACGCTCCAAGGACACTTTCATCAGCCTCGTGAAACAAGAGCAGAGGCATCTCGACATACTGGGAGAGGAGCTGAACAGGCTGGAACACGGAGAAGAATGGGCGTCGTTGCAGGATATGAAGAGAAGCGCCCCTACCTTCGCGAGGGTTTCGGTATTCCAGGACAGGGCCTTCCGGCATCTGAAGCTCAGCCCTGACGCGGGTGAACTCGAGGTACTCAAAGTAGGCATAGAAGTCGAACAGAAGTCGATCGAGTACTACAGGAGCGCGGGTTCCCGCACGGATGACTCGAGGGCCAGGGAGATTTTCAACTGGCTTGTCGGGGAGGAGGCTGGGCACATGACGATCCTCAATGCTGAGTATGAGAACAGGACCAAGTCAGGGTTCTATTACGACACTATGGAGTTCAGTCTCGAGACCTTCTGAGCGTTCAGATGGTGCCGTTCCTGATTGCCTCTACCGTCAGGATGATGTCGGAGAATATCGCGTACGCGGTCTGTGTGACCTCTCCACTCCCCTCGATGATCGTCAGGTCACCCATGAGGTCCGTCTTGATCGTGAGCGCGCTTGAAGTCCCATCGACCGACCATAATGGGCTGTCAGGCCCCACCATCTGAGGGCTGACCGACAGCTCGACTGACTCGCCCACTGGCTTTGCACTGGCGATCAGCTTGATCTTCTTGCCCTTCTTCGCGGCCGCCTCGATATCCGCCCTCGTGATTTCTCTAATGCCTTTCCGTGCGACCTTCTTCGGGTCTGTGTCAGCGTCCATTAGGACATTCGCAAGGGCTGTGATCTTCGCGGACGCGTCCCAGCCATCGATGTCCAACGACGGGTCAGCTTCGGCAATCCCTCTGGATTGAGCCTCCCTGATGGCGGCATCCATCGTCATGCCAACATCCATCTTTGCGAGAACGAAATTGGATGTGCTGTTAAGTATTCCCTCGAGGCCAGTTATCTCACAACCGGGCAGGGTCTTCTCCACCAGGTTGAAGATCGGGGTGCCGTCCATGACCGTGCCCTCGAACCTGAAGTGCACTCCTCTGGACCTGGCCATGTTCCTTAGGTCCTTGTATGCATGGGCTATCGGTCCTTTGTTCGCCGTGATCACATCCATGCTCATGTTGAACGCAGCCTTGATGTGGTCAATCGCTGGCTGTCCAGTCTCCACGTTCAGAGTCGTGAGCTCGACCATCATGTCCGCATCGCTCTTGCCGATTATCTCCATCGGAGAGAGTTGAGTGTTCTCGGGTCCGAATCCTTTGAGAGTGCCTTGGTCTTTGAAATGTCCAAGCACCTTCTCGAGGTCAAGAGCTCGGTTCGAGGCTAGCGAACCCCGACTCTTCGTAGCTATTGCGAGCACCTCTACGTCCAATCCCTTGTACTTCAAGAGCCATTCGCGTTTCGAAAGCAGTAGGCGGACGAACTCCTTGCCAACGTTCCCAAAACCGATTACCACAAGTCTCAGTATCATTGAGTCAACGCATCCGTAATTCCGTCAATGGGCGCTCAGCGCACGGACAAGTTCGAAGGGGCCGAGCAATGAGAACGGTCGATTCAAACCTTGGTGAACTCGTCCTTCCCTGCGCCGCACTCGGGGCAGGTCCAGTCTTCAGGCAGGTCCTCGAAGGTCGTGCCCGGTTCGATGTTCTGGGTAGGGTCCCCTTTATCCGGGTCGTAGATGTATCCACAGACATTGCACTGGTAGTTGTCCATGATGCTCGCTGGGGCGATATTCAGATATGACTACTTGACTTTGTTGGGCGTGATCGAACGGATCGGCACTTGATGATCTGACTGAGAGTGTTGCCGTTGCGTCATTGCCTTGAGATGAACAGGAGACTGCTCTCCCGGAGAAACGTGCGGTCCGAGATCTGATAGACGACTTTCAGGATTAGGAATCGAAATTCGAAATTATAGTCACGATAATGGGCGGGTCTTTGAATTTCGACTGAGGAAAATCGCCTTGTTTCTGTTCGAAGAGATATGCTTAAGTACATTCTTGCTAGTCTAGGCCGCCGGGGGACTGAGGCTCCTTCAAGCATCTTCGAAGAGCTTGACGGACTCTCGAGTCGGGACGCAGAGATTGATGGATATTGGTCAGGTGTTTGAATGAATATAGGCAAATTCAAGTGGTTGTTTGGCAGAAACAGCGAATTCTGGCCGACGAACATGAAGACTGGCATGTGGGCATGGGTCGGGCACAGGCTAACTGGCCTCGCACTCGTCGCCTACGTTTTCATGCACCTGTCGTTCTTGACAACGGCATCACTGAGCGAAGGCGGAGCGGACTTCGACAAGCTGATGGCGACGACCTCTCAGCCGCTTTTCGTCGCCATGGACTTCATGCTGGTAATCATCGTGATATATCATGCGATGAACGGCTTCAGGATCATGCTCTTCGACCTCGGCGTCGGCATCAGGCGCCAGAAACTCGTTTTCTGGATATGCATGGCCGTTTCCGCCGTGCTCATAGTCGGCGGTCTTTGGGCTATATGGAATCTGATAATCGTGCCAGGGGGTGCATAGTATGGATGAGCAGAGAATAGCGACATCCAAAGTCGCAGGGACATGGGCGTGGTTCTTCCAGAGGGCCTCGGCAGTGCTGTTGGTGGTCTTTCTTGCGATTCACATCTATGTTGCCCACTTCATGGGTGTTGGCGATGAAACGAGTGGCGATACGTTGATCACATTCAGTGACGTGAGCGTGCGACTGGATCAACTGATATTCATCATAGTAGACTACGGAATGCTCTCCATGGTACTTCTTCATGGACTCAACGGGTTCAGGACCGTGATGTTCGACTTCGACATGTTCGTGAAGAGGAAGAAGCTGGTCGATGTCACCCTCTGGGTCGTTGG
>Ga0315284_10002583_pt1 | contig 25866 bp, 21 predicted proteins | sample YL17G09_16_MG_FD_203696 | JGI IMG/M metagenome (GOLD analysis project Ga0315284, IMG submission 203696) | Sediment microbial communities from Yellowstone Lake, YNP, Wyoming, USA - YL17G09_16 | ecosystem: Environmental > Aquatic > Freshwater > Lake > Sediment | place: USA: Wyoming | collected...
CGCTAATTCAGTGTCGTTTTCTTCCGATAAAGGAAGAATGCTAGAAAATGTAGTTTTCAATAATTTGAGAAAAAAATTTAAAGATATTTTTTATTTTAAGGAAACTAATGAATGCGATTTTGTAGTTAAAGAAAAAGAAGAAATAGTTTTAGCTATACAAGTTTGCTACGATTTAAACAACGATAACAAGGAAAGAGAAATAAATGGATTATTAGAAGCGCTCATCGCTTTAAATCTGGAACAAGGATTAATTTTAACATTTAACAACGAAGATCAGTTCGTTATTAAAAATAAAAAGATATTTGTTAAACCAACATGGAAATGGTTATTAGAATAGATAATCCTTGTAGATTTTAAATTGCTTAGTGTAATATAAAATGAATTTCAAATCTAAAATAGATGAAAAAGGAAGGGTTTACATCCCAACTGAAATCAGAAAACTATTGAATTTAAATGCTGGTGAAAAAATTCTCTTTCAAAATATAGCACTCTATGAATGAATTTAAAATTAACGAGTATATTACTCTTAAGTTAGAAAATGGTAGAACTCGTATCTATGTAAAAGGAGATCTCTTTATACATTGCAACTTCCTTATATTTAATTTTCCTTTGGATGCAAAATATAACACTTTAAAATTTTGTAGCGTAGTTTCTCATTTGAGAGGGATGGGGCAACACGCGCCCGTTAATCGTTGATTGATGGAAGTTATCGTTTAAGAGAATAGATAATTTACGATCCAATATTTGCGTTCCCGCTTTTTGACTATTACCTACTAAAGCGTTAAAAAAAGTCACGATCGGAAACTCTTCGCTTGAATGACCGTCAGATCGTTCCCGCCTTGGTTTGCATTACGATTTAATAATCTTGACCAAAAAGTTTTTATAAAACTCCGCGTCCATATGTAATTGGGAAAAAGAAACACGTGGATTTTTCCATAAATAGATATTTTTATTTGCCATAAATATAACTATCTTCCTTTTCCTATTTCAATTTAACGCAGTAAAAGAAAAAAATAAGGAATCAATTTTTGTCAGTTGAATCAAGTACTGACGCATAAAAAATAAATTTCATATTTTGTAATAACTTAAATTTTAATATTCTATACACAATTATTATTATAAATTATTTAAAATTAAAAATGAATATACAATGAAAAAAGAGTATAAATTTATTTGGAGGTCTTGTTAAAAATGCCGTCGAGAAGAGGAGATGGTACATTGGTTTTTAAAATATGTTTTTACGGTCCAAGTCTCGGAGGTAAGACGACTGCACTCGAATGGGTGTATAACCGTGAAGGTCTTGCTTCTGGAGACATGCAACAAATACAAGATCCTACTGGCAGAACATTATTCTTCGATAGGGTCGTTGCTCGCGTTTCCAACGTAGTATTTCAAGAATATTGAAGATTTCCTTCAAGATTGGGAATTTATACTGTCGCTGGTCAACGCAGGCATAAATTTCAGAGACAGACCGTTCTCAAAGGAACAGACGCAGTAATTTTTACATGGGACTCGCTCATCGACCAAACGCAGCAAACTTGCGTTGCTGGGGGTTAGTGGGGCGAGAACATATGGTCGTTAAAAGAGCTTTTAAAATTTTACGGAGATAAATTAATTCCTAAAACTGCTGACGATCCAACTCCCGAAGTTCCGCTCGTACTTTTAGCAAATAAGCGAGATTTAGAAGATATCGTCGAAATCTCAAAAGTTCGAAACGTTCTCGATACGGCAAAACTTACTCATTGCCTGATTTACGAAACCATTGCCATAACGGGTATAAACGTCAAGAGAGCCTTCGTTTACGCCGCACGTCAAGCGGTCTTGAACCATTACAAAAAACTCTCGGGAAAATCAATGGAGAGCGTTGCTTAAAATATTTTTATAATATCTTTTTTAAAAAATCCTTATTTTTAAAATTAAGGAAAATTAATGATTTCTAAATTCATAAGAAAATTATTTTTAATAATATTTAGACCTACTACTAAAAAATCAGAAGATTACTTATCAAATCTATATAATGTTCCTAAAAAATTTAAAAACAGAGTTAATATTGAAGCGATAATAGAAAAGGAATATTTTAATAAGTAATAAATTTTTAAAGATAAATTATTTTGGGTTCTAACAGTGTTTTCGATATTCGCAAATATCCATAAGAGTTGATATCTGTGAATTTTTTGTCCGTTGGAGTTCCGGGGCTTAAATAAAGTTTTCCGTCGTCCCAATATTCGTTATAGGGTCTGTGAACGTGTCCAAAAATAACTATATCGTATGGTTTTAAATTGTGTAGTTTATTTAATCGTTTAATGATGATATTAGGGCCGCCCTCTCCGTGGACCATAAAGATTTTACGACCATATAGTTCTATTTCAAGCGTTTCAGGTAGATTTTTTCTTAATTTGTAATCGTCCACATTTCCTAATATTCCAATCACTTTTTCTTTTCCGAATATATCCTTAAGATCTTCATATATACTGTATTTTTCGAAATCCCCGAGATGGAACAAGTAATCAATTTGATTTTTTTTGAAATCTTTAATAATGACATCGGGAATATTAGGTCCTCTGGAGGGAATGTGAGTATCCGATATTAATCCGATTAATAATTCTTCTTTCTCAGTTTTTATCATACTATCATACATTTTATTGTTGATTTAATTAGTTTTTAACGAAAAATTATTCTATTGTGATTTTAGTTATGATTCTGCCTCCTCTTCTGAATCCGATTCTTCCTCTGAATCCGACTCTTCCTCTGAATCCGACTCTTCTTCTGAGTCCGATTCTTCTTCTGAGTCCGATTCTTCTTCTGAATCCAGTTCTTCCTCTGATTCTGTCTCTAGCTTTATTTCTTCCTCTGATTCTGTCTCTAGCTTTATTTCTTCCTCTGATTCTGTCTCTGGCTCTACCTCCAGCTTTAGATCTTTTTCTGGAACGGGTTCGTCAGCACATTTACCAATAGCTACAACGTGATCTCCCTCGTAAAGATGGATTAATCTGACTCCTTTAGCTTTTCTATGAGTAACTCGCATAGAACTTTGAGACAATCTAATAACTTGTCCTTGTTCTGTACCTATTAGTAAATCTTTATCGTCAGCAATTTTTATAGCAATAACTTCGTCTTTTTCAGAATCGTCGAGATTAATATTTATAACGCCCTTAGCGCCTCTTCCCGTTTTGCGATACTCTCCAATTTTGGCTTTTTGACCGTATCCGTTTAGAGTAAAAGTTAATACTACATCCTCGTCTGTAACGATAAGCGCATCGATTACTTCGTCACCTTCTCGTAAATCTACGCCTTTCACGCCTATTGAGGTCCTTCCTAATTCACGTAGCTCGGATTCTTCAAATTTTATGGCATAGCCCATTTTTGTTGCGATAAAAATATTTTGAAGCTCGTGCGATAACTTTTTCACGCTAACTAACTTATCGTCTATTCTAATCGTTTGGGCTCGAATTCCCGATTTTTTAATTTTGGAAAAAAGTTTTAAGGGACATTTTTTTACAATCCCTTTCTTAGTGTTTAAAATTAGCATTTCGCTAGTGTTGAAATTATTTATCGGGATCATGTCTGCTATTTGTTCTTCCTTTTGTAACAGAAGGAGGTTCACGATTGGTTTTCCTTTTGCAGTTCTATTTTGAAGGGGAATTTCAAAGGTTTTGATAGAGTAAACTCTTCCGTTGGTGGTAAAAAACAGAATGGTATCGTGCGTAGAGCACACAAATAAGTCAACGATGAAATCTTCTTCGCCAATACTCATGCCCTTTTTACCGCGACCGCCTCGTTTTTGCGTTCTGTATTCTTCTAAAGAGATTCGTTTAATGTATTGATTTTTAGTCAAAATAACGATTGTGGGTTCCTTTTTTATTAAATCCATTTTTTCGATCTTTCTAACAACATCTTCTTCGACAATTTTAGTTCTCCTTTCGTCTCCGTAATTTTTACTTAATGTCGTTAATTCTTCTTTTATGATGTTTAAGCGAAGTTGCTTGTCTTCTAATATTTTTTTAAGTTCTTCGATTTTATTTTTCAATTCTTTTTGTTCTTCTATCAATTTTTGTTGTTCTAAATTCGTTAATTTTGAAAGCGTCATGCTTAAAATGGCTTCGACTTGAATATCGCTTAATTGATAAGAACTGATTAATTTGTTTTTTGCTTCCTCCGAATCTTTTGAACTTTTTATCAATTGAATTACGTTATCTATATCGTTTATTGCGATTAGTAAACCTTCGATTCTATGAAGCCTATCTTCCGCTTTTTTTAGATCGAATTCCGTTCTTTTATAAATTATTTCTAATCTAAAATTAATAAATTCCTGAATTATGTCTTTAAGAGTGAGAATTTTAGGTTGCTTTCCATCGTTTGTTAGAACTAAATTTATAATATTTATAGAAACGCGAAGGCTAGTGCGTTTGAATAAAACATTTTTAATCATTATGGGTTGGGCGTCTTTTTTTAATTCCAATACGATTCGCATTCCGTTCCTATCGGATTCGTCTCTTAAATCACGAACATCTTTTAGAGCTCCATCTCTAATTAATTTAGCAATCGATTCGATCAAAGAAGTTTTATTAACTAAATATGGTATTTCGGAAATAATTAAGTTATTTCTATTGCCTTGTGGTTCAATATCAACTTTTCCACTCAAAATAACGCTGCCTCTTCCCGTAGAATAAGCGTTATATGCTCCTGAAGTGTCAGTTATAATTCCTCCGGTTGGAAAATCAGGTCCTTTTATAATTTCCATTAATTCTTCAATGGAAATGTCTGGATTATCGATAGTAGCAACTATTCCCGTGCAGATTTCTATTAAATTGTGTGGGGGCATTGACGTGGCCATGCCTACAGCGATTCCTTTAGTTCCATTTAGTAATATATTCGGAATATTTGATGGTAAATACCGCGGTTCTTCTTTAGTATCGTCAAAATTTGGTTGGAATTCAACGGTGTTTTTTTCGATGTCTTCAATTAATTCGTTTGCAATTACTGAGAGACGGGCTTCTGTATAACGATATGCTGCGGGAGGATCTCCGTCAATTGAACCAAAATTACCTTGAGGATCTATTAAGGGATATCGTAAGGAAAAGTTTTGAGCAAGTCTCACTAAAGAATTATATACAGCAGTGTCACCGTGAGGATGGTAGTTGCCAAGAACTTCACCAACGATTTTAGCGCACTTGACATGAGGACCATTGTAATTCCAATTGTTTTGGTACATTGCGTATATTATTCGTCGATGCACAGGCTTTAATCCATCCCTTACATCTGGAATTGCTCTTCCAACAACCACAGACATTGCATAATCTATATAGCTGCGTTGCAATTCATCTTTTAAGGCAACTTCTTTAATATTTTCAATCATTATTAAGACCTTTAAAATTTTTAAAAAATCTTTTTGTTTAATTCCATGTAAATCATCATTCTGATTCTTCTTATTATTACAAAATTAAGTCCAATTTTACGAAAGAGTGTAATATATAAAAGATCTTACACATCTAAAACAATTACTTTATCGTAATGTTGCATGATAAATTTTTTGCGGGCTTTAACTTCTTTGCCCATTAATTTAGTAAAGAGAAGGTCGTTCTCCAAATAATCTTCATAAGTCACTCTTTTTAAAGTTCTCGTTGCTCGATTCATTGTAGTATCGTACAATTCTTCTGGATTCATTTCTCCAAGACCCTTAAAGCGCTTGATTTTGATATTACTAGTATTTTTCAATTTATATTTATCTTTTAAGTTACCTAAAATTACTTCTTTTTCGCTATCGCTATAGGCGTGTTCTTTAGTTTTTTTATATTTAATTTCGTATAGTGGGGGGACTGCCATGAATAAATGGCCTTCGTCGATTAAAGGACGCATGTATCTAAAGAAAAAGGTTAAAAGAAGTGTGTTAATATGAAATCCATCAACATCAGCATCAGACATGAGAATAACGCGATTGTATCTTAGATTTTTAAGGTTAAAGTCTTCGTCAGAATCGTTATTGGTTGGGTTAGCAGCGTTATCAGCGTTATCAGCGTTAATAGCGTTAGCAGCGTTAATAGCGTTAGCAGCGTTAGCAGCGTTAATAGCGTTAGCAGCGTTAATAGCGTTAGCAGCGTTAGCAGCGTTAATAGCGTTAGCAGCGTTAGCAGCGTTAGCAGCGTTAGCAGCGTTAGCAGCGTTAGCAGCGTTAGCAGCGTTAGCAGCGTTAGCAGCGTTAGCAGCGTTAATAGCGTTAGCAGCGTTAGCAGCGTTAATAGCGTTAGCAGCGTTAATAGCGTTAGCAGCGTTAGCAGCGTTAGCAGCGTTAGCAGCGTTATCAGCGTTAATAGCGATATCAGCCTTAGCAGCGTTATCAGCGTTAATAGCGATATCAGCCTTAGCAGCGTTATCAGCGTTAGCAGCGTTAGCAGCCTTAGCAGTATCCTCTTCAGAATCTTCTTTAGAACCGTTAATTTTATTAAGGCCTTGTACGCCTATGCCTATAGCTTTTATCATTGCTTGAATTTCGGTATTTTGGAATATTTTATCTATTCTCGCTTTCTCAACATTTAGTATTTTTCCTCTTAAGGGCAAAATAGCCTGATAAAATCTGTCTCTTCCTTGTTTGGCCGAGCCACCTGCCGAATCGCCTTCAACAATAAATAACTCGCACTCTAAGGGATTATTTGAAGAACAGTCGGCCAATTTTCCAGGCATTCTTGCGTAATCTAGCACAGATTTTTTACGGAATAAGTTACGCGCTTTTTGCGCGGCTTCCCTCGCTTTTTGAGCGTTAACTGTTTTTAGCACGATCTTTTTAGCGGTTTCTGGATTTTGTTCAAGAAATTCTTCTAATTTTTCGCTAACGATTTTACTAACAATTTGACGAATTTCGGGATTTCCTAATTTAATTTTCGTCTGGCTTTCAAATTGAGGATTAGGCAATTTAACCGAAATAACGGCAGATAAACCCTCCCTTGCATCGCTTCCGCTAAGGATAATTTCTTTATATTTTTTTTCCATAAAATTTTCAATGTAATGATTCATAACTCTCGTGAGGGCGGTTTTAAATCCCGTTTCGTGCGTACCGCCTTCTATAGTATTTATTGTATTGGCGTAAGTTAAGATATTTTCTTGATATCCTTGATTATATTGCATTGCAACATCTACAACAACGATCGACTCTTCGTCTACTTTAAAGGAATCGCTAATAAGAATGATTTCGTCGTGAAGGGGTTGCTTATCCTTGTTTAAAAAACGAATAAATTCTTTTATCCCACCTTTATAATAAAATTCCTCTTCTTTGCGATCGATTTTATCGTGAATTGTAAATTTAGCTTGAGGCGTTAAAAAAGCGAGCTCTCTTACTCTACTAACAACGATAGAATAATGAAAAATTGGTTTATTGGGTTCAAATTCAAAAATCTCTTTATCGGGATAAAAAATCATTTTTGTTCCTGTCTGAGCGTTATCTATTTTCGTTATTTCAGGTTCTGACGCTTTTTTTCCTTTAGAAAATTTTTGTTTGTAAAACACTCCATCTCGATTAATTTCTACTACCAACCATTCTGTCAAAGCGTTTACTACGGAAAGCCCTACTCCGTGCAGACCGCCTGAAATTTTATAACTTTTATGATCAAATTTTCCCCCCGCATGAATGTTTTCCAGAATCACCTGCACCGCTGGTACTCCATATTCTGGATGATTTTTTATTGGAATACCCCTACCATTGTCTGATACTTCTACGGAATTATCTTCGTTTAATGTAATATTTATATCGTTAGCGTATCCTGCTGTAGCTTCGTCAACTGAATTATCTAGCACTTCAAAAATAAGATGGTGGAGACCTTTCTTTCCAGTATCGCCTATATACATTGCGGGCCGTTTTCTTATCCCAGCACTGCCTTTCAGTACTTTAATATCGTCAACATCGTATGTATCTTTAATATTTTCGTTATTATTTTGAAAGGCCATAAGAAATCTATTCTTATATCTATCCTAATAAAATTGTAAATGTAAAAAAATCTCTTTTTATCACGAGTTTTTCACAATTTACCACAATAATATATAAGCTTTACTGATATTTTAATCTTATTGCAGTTTTTGAAATGTTAAGAAAAAAAGTTATATAAAATTTTTGATTGATTTTACAAATGGGTGTAATATAAAAAAGAGAAATGAAATTTAGAAATATACTATTGTGATTTTCCGTTTAAAATTGAATTTTTAGAAGATTCTTAAACAGAGGATTAAATCAAACTTTTATTTGTTTCTTCTTATTTCTTCTGCCATTTTTACAATCTCTAACAATTGTTGATTTACATCGTGAGTCCTGACAATATGAGCGCCGTTAAATACAGAAATTGCCGTTGCTGAAAGGGTTCCATTGTATCGGTTATTTGGATCGGTTACATTAAGCGTATTTCCAATGAAACTTTTCCTTGACACTGCTATTAATATTGGACATTTTAATATTCTTAGGTGGTTTAAATTGTGAATTATTTTAAGATCGTAACTGTGAGTTTTTTTTTCTATCCAGCGACCAATTCCGGGATCTAAAATTATGTTATGTTTTTCGTATCCTCTTTTGTTCAATTTTTTAACAGTAATCTTAAGTTCTTCGATTATTTCTTCGATTGTACACAAATCGCCTGGAATTTTTTTTGATGCCATTAAAATAATTGGAACGTTATTTTCAATGACAAAACCTTCTAACGACGGATCTGTTTTCAAACAACTAACGTCGTTAATTATTAACTTTTTTTTGTATTTCGTAGCAATTTCAAAGCAAGGCAGCGCTACTTCTTTATATTGCGTATCAACTGAAATTATTAAATTGTCGGGAACTTTTTTACAAATTAATTCCATGGAGGGCAAAATGCGTTTTATTTCTTCTTTAACAGAGATTTTCTCTGACCAAGGAGCTGTAGATCTCGCGCCAAGATCGAGCATTTTTACTCCATTTTTTACCATCTCCATTGCTGAGTCGTAAATAGATTCTTCGTTGTAAACAGATTCTTTATAAAAAGATTCTGGGCTTAGATTTAAGACGCCCATAATAACTGTTGGAAAATCGTCTCCGATTTCTAAAAAATCAAAAAGTTTAGAATAGATCTTGTTCATAATCTTAAGAAACAAAGTAATTCAAATAAATTTAAATTTCTTAAAAAAATTTCAAAGAGCATTAAAAAATTATTGAATATAATGAATAATCGATTTAAATATGATAATTGATTTAAGATGAGGTAAATTTCTTCTATTAATGTATCTATTTTCTATAAAATTACCAGTTATCAAAAAAAACGATCCTTTTTTACAAATCTTAATTGATCATATTAAAAAATCAGAAGAATCGTTAAAAGAAGGAGATATAGTCGTCCTTTCCGAAAAGGTCGTTGCCACTTCGCAGGGTAGAGTTGTTAATTTAGCTGACGTTAAAAAAGTATCAATAAAAGCAAAAGAAATGGCTCTTGAGTGCGACATGGACGTAAGGTTTGTAGAATTGATATTGCAAGAATCGTCTATGGTTTTAGGCGGATTACCGAAAGGACACGTAATCTTATCAAAAGTAGACGATTTCTTAATTGCAAACGCGGGAATAGATCAATCGAACGCAGGTCCTAATAACGTAGTTCTTTTGCCAAAAAATCCCAAAGAAGAAGCTAAAAATTTCTGGAAAGCTTTAAGAAAAGAATTTAATATAGAAAATTTAGGTGTAATAATTGCAGATTCGAGGGTTCAACCTTTAAGAAAAGGAACGGTAGGAATCTCAGTTGCAAACGCGGGATTTGAACCCATCGAAGATATGAGAGGAATGCCGGACATATTCGGAAGACCTCTTAGGATTACTTTGAGAGCAATAGCAGACGATTTAACAAGCGCAGCACAATTTTTACTGAACGAAGGGAATCAGCAAACGCCCGTAGTTATTATTAGAGACGCTGTTGGAATTAAATTTACCGAAAATCCAACGTTAACAACAGAAATGCCTGCTGAACAATGCCTCTTTATGAACATTTTTAAAAATTTCGTTAAAAAATAAAACTTAAAAACGATAATATCCAAAGAATTTATCCTTTAGTTAGAGAAATTCAAATTTATTGCCGTTAAAAATAACATTATACGTAATATTTTTACTTACACGACGAATTTTGACAATTTGAATTAAATAAGGATTTGACATTTTCGTGTAAAAGATAATAAAAAACATCATTATATTTTTTTTTGAAAATGATTAAATACCAGTTCTTATTTTAACTAATCAATTATCTAATAACAATTTAACGATGGAAATTTATGGGATTTTATAGAAAGTTAATAGAAATTAAAAGTAAAATTTACGATAATTTTTTAACGAAACCAAAAATCGTAAAAATATCGATTATATTAGCACACATTCTATTTTTTGGCGCAATAATAGTAGGATATATAATCGCTCAATTCGACCCTCAAGGATACGATATTTTTAAAAATATGATTAGCGATATGGGAAGTTATAGGCACACGCCTCTACCGTATTTTTTAGATTATGGGGCAATGATTACATCAATTATAATATTACCCGCCGTTTTTTACATGGAAAAAAGACTTGCTCCCGCACCAGATTCCAGAGAATTTGAGCGAATGAGATACAGGTTAAGCAGTTTAGGCTTTTTCTTCATGTTAATCAGTTTCTTTTCGTTCTTTATGATTGGTGTGTTTTCTGAAGATCGTACGACGATATTAGGACTACATAATTTTTTCTCGTACATTGTTTGGTCCAGTTTAATATTTTCTAGCGTTTTTTACGGAATATTGATTTTATTTTACAAGACGGAGATTCCGAGATTATTAGGAGCATACATGACAGTTTTTCCATTTATAGCGGGACTATTGATGCTAATTTACATGACGCCGTTAGCTGAATGGACGATGCTATTCTCAATTGTAATATGGATTGTTCCGATATTTCTAATTTTACTCAAGAATATGAATTCGGAATTAAAGAACAAAAAGGAAACCTATTTCCTTATGGGGCTTTATAAATCGATAATTAGCTGGAAAAATAAAGTTTACAACAAATTTTTAACAAATCCAAAAATTGTGAGAATTTCGATTTTATCAGCGTTAATATCGTTGTCTTTTGCACTTATTATTGGGTACATTGTTGCTCAATTCGATCCAGACGGTTATAATATCGTTAAGAACTTTATATCTGATATGGGATCGTTTAGACACACACCCTTACCATATTTTTTAGATTACGGAGCAATGATATCTTCTGTATTAATAATTCCTGGAGTGTATTATTTAGAAAAATACCTTGCTTCCACCCCAACAGAATCTAATAGTTTCGATCGAATGAGATATAGGCTTAGCGGTATTGGTTTCTTTTTTGCAATGATGGGATTTTTCGGATTTTTTATGATAGGATTGTTTAGTGAAGATAGAACTACTTCGTTAGGACTACATTTGTTCTTTTCTTACGTAGTTTTTTCGGGTTTAATTTTAAGCAGTTTTTTCTACGGATTATTGATTTTATTCTATAAAACAGAAATTCCAAGAATATTCGGTTTATATATGATGATTTTCCCGTTAATATCGGGAATTTGGATGATATATAATTTTTGTCCATTAAGTGAATGGTTGATGCTCTTTTCTCTTTTAATTTGGATGGTTCCAGTCAATGTAATTTTGTTAAAAAATCTAAATAATAATTAACAACTTTAATACTCCAATTAAACATTTACATTTTTTTTTCTCTTTTTTTTTTTAAAAGATAAATAATCGAGTTTTTTAGAAATTAATAATTATTAAAAATAGAGTTTAACAATAACATTCGATTTAATAATACAAATAAAAAAACAGTAATTTTTTAAAATGAACATCCACGAATACTTTGCTTATGAATTGATTGACAAAATTAAAAGTAAAGAATTAACAATAGAAGATATAGCAACACATTACCTTGATAGAATTGAAAAAATCGACGGTCTAATTCATTCGTTTGTTTACGTTTCAAAAAAAGAAGTTATCGAACAAGCTAGAATGTACGATAATGCCTTAAAATCAGGTAAAAAACTAGGGATTTTACACGGATTGCCAATTGCTATAAAGGATTTAATTTGTATTAAAAATTATCCTACTACTTGTTGTTCTAAGATTTTAGAAGGATATTATCCTCCATATAACGCAACAGTAATCGAGCGTTTGGCTAACGGAGGAGGGATTTTTATTGGTCGTACTAATATGGACGAATTTGCTATGGGAAGTTCAACAGAAAATAGTTGTTACGGCCCTACATATAATCCTTGGAATTTAGAATATGTTCCAGGAGGTTCTAGCGGAGGTTCAGGATCTTGTATAGCCGCTGGTCAATCTCCGTTATCTCTCGGTAGCGATACAGGGGGAAGTATCAGATCTCCCGCTTCGTATTGTGGTGTTGTTGGTTTGAAACCTACGTATGGAAGGGTTTCTAGATATGGCTTAGTTTCTTACGCAAATTCTTTAGATCAGATTGGTCCAATCACTCGATGCGTTTACGATTGTGCTTTATTAATGGAAATTATAGCAGGGATTGATCCTTTAGATTCGACGACTGCAAATGTTAAAGTTGTTAAATATACTAATGAATTGAACAGGTCTATAAAAAAAATTACTCTTGGTATTCCAAAAGAATTTTTTGGTGAAGGCGTCGACGAATCCGTAAAAAATTCTATCAGCAATTCAATTGAAATACTTAAAGATTTAGGAGCAAACACTATTGAGATTTCATTACCGCATCTAGAATACACCATTCCTACCTATTATTTAATTGCTATGAGCGAAGCAAGTTCTAATTTAGAAAGATACGATGGGTTAAGGTTTGGAAAAATGACAAACGATCTTAGTGAAGATGTTTTTGAAGCTTTTAGTAAAACAAGAGGAGAAAAATTTGGCCCCGAAGTTAGAAGAAGAATAATACTTGGAACTTACGCGCTATCAGCAGGATATTACGATATGTTTTATATAAAAGCTTTAAAAGTGAGAACTTTAATAAAAAACGATTTTCAAAGCGCGTTTAATAAATGTGATGTAATTGTATGTCCAACAATGCCCACAACTGCGTTTAAGATTGGTGAATTAATTAACGATCCGTTAAAAATGTATATGATGGACGTTTTAACATGTCCAGTAAATCTTGTGGGTTTACCTGCGATATCGATACCATGTGGATACGATCCAAAATGTTTACCAATTGGATTTCAAATAATCGGTAATTATTTTACTGAAGACTTGATATTAAATATCTCTTATCTTCTTGAAAAGGAATTAAATATTTATAGGAAATTAGCTCCAATCAATTAACGAGGCAATCTTATTTGAATGATGAATACGAAAATGTAATAATTGGATTAGAAGCACACATTCAACTTACAAATTTAAAGACAAAATTATTTTGTGGTTGCGACGCGGATTATCGAGGAAAAGAACCAAATTCTTATACTTGTCCGATCTGTCTTGGATTGCCAGGTTCGCTTCCCGTCATCAACAAGAAAGTAATAGAATTTGCTATTAGATTGGCTCTTGCTTTAGGATCCAAAATAAATGATTCGTCTTATTTCTTTAGGAAAAACTATTTTTATCCAGATTTACCGAAGGGCTACCAAATCTCACAATATAACAAAGCTGGTGGAAAAGCTTTTGCAGATGGTGGCAAAGTAACCATAAAAGTTAATGGAGAGAAAAAAGATATTGTTTTAAATCGAATACATCTCGAAGAGGATCCTGCGAGGTTAGTACACTTAGGAAGTATAGTTAGTTCGCCGTATACTTTAGTAGATTATAATAGATCTGGAATTGCGCTTATTGAAGTAGTATCTGAACCCGTTATGACTTCACCTGAAGAAGCAAGAGAATATTTGAAACAAATAAAGTCAATAGTTCAATACACGGGAATCTCGGATTTAGATTTGGAAGGGTCTTGTCGAGTAGATGCAAATATATCGATTAAAGGGCACGCTCGAAATGAAATTAAGAATATAACTAGTTTTAGAGAAGTTGAAAAAGCTCTAAACTGGGAATTCCAACGCCAAAAAAACTTATTAAAGAGAGGAAAAGAAATACAACAAGAAACGCGTCATTGGGATGGTAGAGTTACCATCCCGTTAAGAACGAAAGAATTTGAGAAGGATTATCGCTATTTTCCAGAACAAGATTTAGTCCCAATTGGCCTTGACGAAAACTACAAGGAAAAAGTTAGAGAAAACTTACCTGAGCTGCCTAAAGATAGAGCAAAGCGAGTTCAAGAACAGTTCAAGTTGTCTGAGAGGGATTCAGAAATTTTAATCTTAGACAAAGACATAGCAGACTTTTTTGAGGAAGGCGTTGTAGCTGAAAAATCGTTCGATTACGAAGATTACAAGCAATCGTTTAATTGGTTACTTGGTGATATCTCTGCGTGGTTAAATTATAACAATAAAAGACTAAAAGAAACGAAATTAACGCCTAAACATTTAATTGAAGTAGTGAAATCTATTAAAGAAGGAAAAATTACTGGGAAAATCGCAAAAACTTATATTGCCGAGATGATGAAGGGTACATCGCTCTCACAGATTATGAAAAAATCAGGTAAACAAAAAATTTCAGATGTAAATGTAATTACACAAGTTATTAAAGAAGTATTAAACGAAAATGCAGATATTATTGCAGATTATAAGAAAAAAAATCCGAAAGCTCTGGAATCTTTAATCGGTAAATGTATGCAAAAAACAAATGGGCAATTGGATCCCGTGTTAACGCGAGAAATAATGTTGAATTTATTAAAATAATTTAACCAATCGCTTTTTTTAAAAAAGAGAAATTTTTAAAAAACCAATGCTTTTAGTGGAAAAATGTTTGATATCCAATTCGTGAAATTTTTAAAAATTTCCGATTTATATTAGTTATACTATTTAAGTTAACTATATTATTCGTTTAACTTTTTTTGAGTAAACTTGTTGGTTTGATTTAGATGGAGCCTTTTAACCTAATGGGATACGAGTTAATTGAAAAAATAAAAAATAAAGAAATCAAAATCGAAGATTTAATTCAGAGCTATTTTGATAGAATTGAAAAAACGGACCCTTTTTTGCACGCTTTCGTTCGTTTATCTAAAGAAAAAGCTATAAAGAAAGCAAAAAAGCTCGATGCTAATTTAAATAACGGCAAACGAGCTGGAAAATTGTTTGGGCTTCCTATTGCGATAGAGGAGGGAATATGCGTCAAAGACGATTTTGCAACGTGTTGTTCCAAAATTTTAGAGGATTATATTCCGCCTTTTAACGCTACAGTAGTAGAAAAAGCTGTAGAACAAGAAAATGCCATATGTACGGGTCGTACAAACATGGACGAATTTGGCTTGGGAAATTCTACAGAAACCAGTTGTTATGGCACAACGCGCAATCCTTGGAATAAAGCATATGTCCCAGGAGGATCTAGTGGTGGGGCAGGAGCATGTATTGCTTCAGGACAATCAATTTTTTCTTTAGGGAGCGATACGGGAGGTAGTTTGAGAGGCACATCTTCCTATTGTGGCGTAGTAGGATTAAGACCAACATTTGGTCGAGTGTCTAGATTTGGACTGGCATCTTACGCGCATTCATTAGAACAAATAGGAATACTTACAAAATGCGTAAAAGATTGTGCGTTATTATTAGAAACGATATCGGGGCACGATCCTTTAGAATCAACTACATCCAATACAATTGTTGATAATTATATAGAATACCTCGAAAATCCTATTAAAAATAAAACAATTGGCGTCCCTAAAGAAATAAATGGCGAAAATGTCGACTTGAAAGTTAAAGAAGAATTCGAGAAATCTACTAACATGTTAACAGAGTTAGGAGCTAAAATTATAGAATTTTCGATTCCAAACTTTGAGTATGCCTTACATTCGTTTATTTTAATCTCCTTATGCGAAACGAGCTCAAATTTAGCAAAATACGATGGATTAAGGTACGGAAAAATGAATTCGGATCTTACTGGTGATGTTTTCGAAGTTTACGGTCGAACGAGAGGAGAAAAATTTAGTGATGAAACAAAAAGAAGGGTTATATTAGGTACTTATTTTTTAACAGAAAAGTATTACGAAATGTTTTTCATTAAAGCGTTAAAAATAAGAGCGTTAATTAAAAGCGAATTTCAAAACGCGTTTAAAAATTGTACCGCAATTGTTTGCCCTACAATGCCGACAACAGCGTTTAAAATTGGAGAATTAACAGAAAAGCCAATTGATATGTACAGAATGGATATTTTTACTTGTCTACCCAGTTTGGCAGGTTTGCCTGCTATGTCCATTCCTTGTGGATTTGATAACAAGAATTTACCGATTGGATTTCAAATAATTGGCAATTTTTTTAACGAAAAGGAAATTCTTAATGTGGGATATTCACTCGAGCAAGAATTAAAAATATTTCATAAATTACCTACAAAAATTAAAGGGATTGATTAAAATGAGCGAAGCCTATAAAGATGTTGTTATTGGATTAGAGGCACATATTCAATTGACCAATTTAAAAACTAAATTATTTTGTGGCTGTGATGCCAACTATTACGGAAAAGAACCCAATGTTTGCGTTTGCGCGGGCTGCCTTGGATTCCCAGGTACATTTCCAATCATAAACAAAAAAGCCATAGAATTTGCAATTCGTTTAGGTTTAGCTTTAGGTTGTAAAATTAACGAATCGATGTATTTTTTCCGTAAAAATTATTTTTATCCCGATATGGCAAAAAATTTTCAATTAACACTTTATAATAAATTAGGTGGACACGCGTTTGCGGACGGAGGTAAAGTGCAAATAAAAATAAATAACGAAAAAAAGGATATTCGACTTAACCGCATTCATTTAGAAGAAGATCCCGCTCGGTTAGTGCATATAGGAAGCATATCAACAACACCTTATACATTAGTGGATTACAATCGTTCGGGTATTACTCTTATCGAGGTTGTTACGGACCCAGTAATTAGTTCACCTGAGGAAGCCCGAGAATATTTGAATCAACTTAAATCTATTGTGCAGTACACAGGAATTTCAGATTTGAACGTCGAAGGTTCTTGTCGAGTTGACGCTAACATTTCAATAAAAGGCAGCGCTCGAGTAGAGGTTAAGAATATTAATAGCTTTAAGGAAGTAGAAAGAGCTTTGAAATGGGAAATTCAAAGACATAAAAATTCCATAAAAATGGGTAAAATTATTTTTCAAGAAACTCGAGGTTGGGACGAAAAACGGAGAATAACGTTTCCTATGAGAACTAAAGAATTTGAAAAAGATTATCGATATTTTCCGGAACAGGATCTTGTTCCAATTGAAATTGATAAAGATTTTGTCGCGCAAATTAAAAAACAATTGCCTGAAATGCCAATTGATAGATCCAAGCGTTTTCAAAAGGAATATGGATTATCTGAATTTGACGCAGATAACTTAGTAATTGATAAAGACATAGCAGATTTCTTCGAAGTAGGTATAAAGCTTGATTCAAAATTTGGGAACGAAGATTACAAATTATATTGTAACTGGTTAATGAACGATATATGTGGATGGTTAAACGAAAATGGGAAGTCGATAAAGGAGGTAAAGTTAAGGTCTAATTATATTGTGGAATTGATTAATTTCATTAAAGAAGGAAAAATAACTACAAAAATAGCCAAAACTTTTATAGCCGATATGATGAAAGGTGAACCTATCTCTAAAATCGTAAAAAAATCTGGTAAAACAAGAATAGCTGACAAAAATGAAATAATAGAAGTTGTTAAAGAAGTCGTTGATGAAAATTTTGATATTATTAAGGATTACGATAAAAATCCAAGAGCTCTGGAAGCGTTGATAGGAAAATGCATGCAAAAGACAAAAGGGCAATTAGATCCTAAAATTACCAGAGAAATTTTACTTGATTTAATTAAGAAGTAATTTGAATTTTCTCTTCTTATTTACTTTTTTTTTACGATAAAAATTGGATTTAAAGAATTTAAAGTGATTAAAAAAATATAATTATTAAAAAATCTACAATTTTTTACAACAACGACTCTAAAGTTGTTTTAGCAACCGACAATTTTAAGCTAATGATTCCCATCTTAGCTTCCGTAGTACTAATAAGACAGAGAATATTTCCCTTTACTTCCGTAAACAAGATTTTTCCCTTCTCGCTTTCTATAATTGCGTTTTGAAAAATACCCTGCTCAAGTTCTTTTGTTGCTCGTTGAGACGCTTTTAAAATGAGCGTCACCATTGCTGCTACTGCTTCTGGATCCACCCATCCGGGTAATGCGGCACCTTTAATGAGTCCGAATTTTTCGATTAAAGCTGCACCGTGCACACCTTTAATTCCTTTTAACGAGTCCAATATTTCGTTTATTTTTTCACTCATATAACTCAATTTAATTATTTTTGGAATAATATTCCTATATTTAATAAGTAAGATTTAATTGTATTTAAATTCAAATTTTTTTGATATAATTGAGTAAATTTCAACCTTTAAATTTTGAGATTAAAATTATTTTTCAATATTTAATTAAATTAGAAAAATAGTTAATAAAAAATAATAATGCTAAATCTTTATTAAAACGAGAATAAAATTATAATAATTGTACTTTTAAAGGAAATTTGAAAATGTATATTTTATTTATTATTTCAATTATTGGTTTATTTTCCATGTTACCAATTCATTTCTTATCTGTAGAACATTTATCGTTTCAAAAAAAATATGGAAAAGAAAAATGTCTCAAATTTACAAAGATTCTTGGTATTATTTCAGGATGGGGATTTTTTTTATTTTTGATTGGTATTTGGATCTCACCTCAACCAAAATTTATTATCCCTTTTTTTGAAAACTTCTTCGTGTTAATTCCAATTTTTAATTTCGCCATTATTATTTTTCATTTAATAATTTCTCTACCTTTAATAATATGTGGAGCATATTTTGGTATTTCAGGAGTAAAAGCGATAACATTAAAAGTTTCAGAAACCCATAAAACAGAAATGATTATTACTTCAGGAATTTATTCGAGAGTAAGACATCCTCAATATCTCGGGGCGATTATCGCACATTTTGGTTTAAGTGTTTTATTATCTATGTTTTTTTCTTTATTAGTTACGCCTTTAATTTTTTTATATATTCATATTATATCGTGGAAAGAAGAAAAAGAATTAATTAAAGAATTTGGTGAACAATATGAGATATATAAAAGAAATGTTCCAATGTTCATACCGAAATTAAAAATATCTCAAAAAAGTTAATAAAAATAATTGATCCAATATGCTATTATTAAGATTTTGCAAAAATATTAAAAATTGGATTTTAAATTTGCTAAAACCAATGTTTCTTCTTAAAATAAATTAACATAAAAATTCCAATAAAAATCATAACAACAAGAACTACATAATATCCTATTGGTGAGTAGAGTTCGGGCATATACCTAAAATTCATTCCGTATAAACTTGCGATAAAACTTAAGGGAATAAATATCGTAGAAATAACGGTTAAAATTTTCATTATTTGGTTTAATCTATTACTCACGCTAGTCATATAAATTTCGTACATTCCACTCAACATTTCTCGGAAAAGATCAATTGAATCAATTATCTGAATAATGTGGTTTTGTACATCTCTAAAATATATATGAGTAGATTCTTTAATATATGGTAATTCTAATCTGCTAATACTATTAATAATTTCTCTTAAAGGCCAAAAGGATTTGTGCAAATAAAGAACATCGTGCTTTAAGTTATTAATTGATCGAATGTTTTCTGGTGAAGACGATGTTAAAAGTATTTCCTCAACAATATCAATTTTTTTGGATAAATTTTCGAGTAAAACAAAATAACTGTCTACAATAGCGTCTAATATTCGATATATTAGATAATCGACACCCATTTGTCTTATTCTTCCTTTTGATTTAACAATTCGGTCTAAAATCGTATTAAAAATGTCATCTTCTTGTTCTTGAAAAGATATAAGGAATAAATCGCCCATAATAATGCTTATCTGAAAATCTTTTAATTCGTTTTCTATTTCGTCGTAATATAATCTTCTAGCAACAATTAAAACGTATTCTCCAAATTCTTCTATCTTTGGGCGCTGCCCAATCTCCGATAGGTCTTCTAAAAGAAGAGGATGTAAGTTAAAGAAATTTCCTAAACTTTCTACGATGCTTGCGTCTTGAATTCCTGAGATTTTGATCCATGTCATATTTGATTTGTTTACAGCAGATAACGCTTCGTTGATATTTAAGGTCTCTTTATCGTCAAACGTTTTCTCGTCGTAATTAATGACATGAATTTTTGTTATTTCTTCTCTTTTTTCTTTTTCTGCGCCTATAGGTGTCGGAATAACCTTTTTAGAATATCTTTTCTTGTTTCTATGCATTAAAACCACTAAAGCCTAAAGATATTGTTTTTAGAAGAAATAAGCATATATAATAATTAATTAATTGTCTAAAAATTAAACATGTTTTTAAAAGTTTATTTTGTGCTTCCTTTAACTTTAAATTCATAATACTTTTCTTTAAAAAATAATCGGCATTAAAGCTTTAAACCGATGTTATAACATAATAAAAGAAAAAACTAAATTTTTAATTAATTTGGAGTAAAATTTACATTTTTATTAACTGCCCTGTAATCTCCATAATTGTTTCTTTCTTTGGAGCGCCTTTAAGTAAATCGTTTTTCATTCGTTCTACTAATATTTCTGGAGTGAATGGTTGGCCTCCGTTCTCTATTTTAGCTACGCTATGCCACCCACGCATTAACCATACTTTATCTCCAACGATTCTAAATATTTCTCCATTTACGCGTCTTGCCTCGTCAGAAGCTAAATAGACGATTAACGGTGGAACATTTACGGGATTAAATACATCAAAGCCCTTTTCGTCTTTTTTCTCCATAACATCTGCAAATTTCGGTGTTGCATCTGTAGTCAATCTTGTTCTAGCCATTGGAACAATACAATTTACTGTCGCAAAGTCTTTTAATTCCAATGCAGCTATAATGGTCATAGCGGCTATTCCCGCTTTTGCGGCGCCGTAATTAACTTGACCTTGATTCCCAAGTAAGCCAGCGTCCGAAGCAGTGTTAATAAACCTAGCAAAATTCTTTAATTTAGGATTGACTTTGTATTGTTCTCTAAAATACGCAGAAGCATGTCTGATCATGTTAAAGGTACCTTTCAAGTGTACTCCAATCACAGAGTCAAATTCTGCCTCAGACATATTATAAACCATCCTATCTCGTAGAATTCCCGCATTATTTACTACGATATCTAATTTTCCAAATTCAGAAACTGCCTGATCTACCAATGCTTTAGCTTTGTTAAAATCGCTGACCGAATCGTAATTTCCAACTGCTTTTACTCCAAGTTTTTTACATTCTTCAGCGACCTGGTCAGCAACTTTAGTTTCTGAACCAGATCCATCGAAGGCGCCGCCTAAATCGTTAATAACTAAATTGCAACCGTGTTGAGCCATAAGAAGCGCTTCTTCTCGACCTAAGCCTCTTCCGGCTCCAGTAATAATCGCAACTTTTCCCTCAAGCATTTTTTCTGCTGCCATTTTATTATTTCCCATTATTATTTTATAATTTAATATATTCCATTTAATGTGAATAATTAAAAAATCAATTTGTTTACTTAAAAATTTAACATCTTCTTTATTCGAAAGTTCTAAAATAGTAATTTTATTTTTTAGATGTTAAGAAAATCGTTTTTCAATTTTTCGAAATAAATTAAATTAATCGCATATTGGCAATCAGAGCAGCCAAAATTTTCTACGTGTAAATTGGAACATTTTGTTAAGTCTTGAGCGATTAAGCACTCTATTTTTTTCTTGATTAGAATAAAATAAATTTTTTCAATATTTGCATTAGGAGAGGCTAAAAAATAATCAATGGCGTTTTACTCTACTTATTAAAGTATTAGAGCCGTAAGAACCGATTGCGGAGCCAACGTAATAATAGAAACCCTTTTTAAAAAAAACAGTCCCAAGTTTTCCAATTTTTAAGTTATACAACACACTGGCTTGCCTATAAGTCTTATCCTTTTGACCCGTTTATATCCTTCTCAAGAAAAATTACTAAAATATAACTTCCTTTCATGCATTAATTTTTTTTTCTTGCTTTATTGGAACGAAACCACTTTCTAAAATAAGTTTTGTTGCTAATCGGGCAACGTTGCCTACAACCTTAGAACACATGTCAACCATCTGGTTTCTAAAACGCTCATCCATAGCATTTAACTCCAATACATTCCATGTTACCTTGGACATTTTTCTTTGAACATCGTAACAGCGACAGGCGCTATATTCTTTAGTAAAAAGATTGTGCAATTTTTTTACTAAACCGTAACTTTTCATAGGTTTATATAATTCTCCAAAATCTTTGTGTTCTCTTCCAAAAATGTAGCCAATTACCATTGAAGCACCTAAAAGAGCCGCACACGATCCATCCCCGGACAATCCTAAACCGTTAGCTAATCCACTTGCTGCTTTAAACACATCTTCGCTCCAGATGCCTAATGCATCAAAAATAGCGGCTATAACCGTTTGAGCGCATCCTGTGCATTCTTTTTCGTATTTTATGCCTAATTCGTATGCTTTTTCTAAAATGTGATCTGGATCGGACATCGAAATCTATAATCTAAAATTTTTTTTAAATGTATTTATATTTTCAAAAACACTAAGATAATAAAGTTCTAATCATTTATAATTATTTATTCTTTAGTATAAGACATTTGGAAATCGCTCTTATTAAAGTAATCAATGATTCAAACGTTGGAATATTAAATTTCTCTTCTAATATTTCTCTCCATTTCAATATCAATTTCTTATCACCCGATAGAAAGCCCAAATAAATGGGTATTTTATAGGTAGTATTGAGATCTCTTAAAAGTTCCCAATTAAATTCCGTTTCTTTTATGCCCGTAACTAAATATATTAACGCGTCAAACCTTTCTTTTTCTTCCAGAATTATTTCACCGGCTCTTTTATAAGCTTCTTCTGGACCTATGTACTCTACAGCAGACCAAATGTCTAAAGGATTGTAAACGTCATCCCAAGCAAATTTAGGAAATATTTCGCACATTTTTTTCTTTTGAGAATCTGACATTGGAGGCAACTCAAGACCAAACTTTTCTGCTAAGTCGCAAGATAAGACCGTTCCAGCCCCCGAGATTGAGATGACTGCTAATTTATTTCCCTTAGGAATAGGTTGAGATAAAATCATTTTAGCTATTGTAATTAATTCGTAAAAATCGTCAACAACAATTAGACCAATCTGTTTACTTAAAGCTTCAATAATTTTGTAATCCCCTGCTATTGAAGCCGTATGAGATATTATTGCTTTTTTTCCTTTCTCTGTTTTACCTGATTTAAGAAGAATTATTGGTTTTTTTTTAGAAATACGAATGCATTGCTCTTTAAATCGCGCACCATCTTTAATATCTTCCAAATATAGCGCGATAACATCTGTATTAGGATCTTTTTCGAAAAAATCTAATAAGTCAGATTCGTTCACGTCGAACTTATTACCAATCGCAGCGATTTTTGAGATTCCAAACTCTTGAATGTAATTTTGACTTTGTAAAATCCCTGATAGCGTTAATCCAGTTTGAGAGATTATGGATAAGTTTTTTTGTTTCAAACTAGGAAATTTTTCAAAATAAATTAAGGACGTAATTAAATCGTTTTTACCTTTATTGGCACAATAACAACCAATTGAATTTGGTCCCATAATCCGCGTTTTTTTTTTCTCTTTTAGAATATCTTTAATTTTTTCAATTTTTTTTAGGTTTTCAGCATCGTTTTGACCTTTAATATACAAAGCGCCAGATTCTACAATTATTGATTTTACCTCAAATTTAATGCATTCCTCTAAAACATCTAATACAAGTTCTACGGGAAGAATTATGATTGCTAAATCTATTTCTCTTGTTGGAAGTTCTAATAGGTTTTTATAACACTTAATTCCGTAAATATAATCGTTTTTATGATGAATTAAATAAATATCTTCTTTTTTAAAATTAAGAATATTTTTTAAAACGCGATTTCCGCTTTTATTTTCGTTTTTTGAGACGCCGTAAATTACAATAGAATTGGGGAAAAAAAACGACTCCATATTAACATTGTTATAATATTTAAGTTCTCTATTACGAGAATTTTATTTAAAATGGAATATAAACTTTTTAAATTAGGCCATTTTACTATTAATCTCGTTAATCATTTTAGGTCCTTTTTTATTGATCTCGTCTAAAATCTCTTTCAATATTTGAGTAATTTCAATTCCTTTGTGTTCGGAGGCGATATATAATAGCGATATAATTTCTCTTGCCAATATACTAAGCGTCTTAATATCGTTTAATGGTATTCGAATTGCTAAAGCTTTCAAATCCAAATGGTTCTCTTTATCTTGCTGTCTTATTGTTATTAAAAAATCGTTTTTTCGGCCTTTCCATTCTTGCGTAATTGCTCGTATTGACAATAGATAGTTTTTGGTAGCACTACCTATCCCGAAAATATCTTGGGCAAAATCTAAAGGATTTGAATTTCTTAAGGTTTTAAGCCCAAATGCTATGTCAATCTTATTACTTTCTTCTATTCTATTAGTAACTTTTTCCATCTCGGAAGTTAATTTCTCTAATTTTAAAGATAGCATTTCAAATTTTTCGTTTATTATTTCCTTTAAATTTTTATCGTTTATCGTATCTTTCATTTCTTTAACCTTAAAATTAAGACAATTCTATGTTCATTTAAAGTTTAATAAATATAATTATTAAATCGTTAATCGTAGCTAGATTTTTGATTTATTAAAAAAAAAGAATTTAAAATTCCTATAAACTTAGGATATTTTGAACCAAATTTAAAAATTATATAATTTATTCTGCAAACGGATCTTTCAGTGGTTCTTTAATACCTAATTTACTGGCAAACTTCAATATGAATTTTTTTCTATTAGAACGAGTAATATCTAAAAGAACTAATGCAGGAATTGTTAAAATCGCAACAAATAATGGCATTATAGGAAAAAAAATTAAAAACATAATATTCATTCCAACAAAGAGGTTTGAAGGCCCTATAATCGTATAAATGTTGATGAAAAAGGTATAAAACGACAATATTACAGAAATACCAGCGTAACCTTTTAAAAGATAAATATACCACCCACCAACACTTCTTACTTCGATTGGATGGGCAGTATCTTTTACTTTTTCCTTATTCGTATAGACTATTCCTGAATCTAATAGAAACCAAACTGGTGAAAAAGCACCAAAAGCTATACCAGTCATTATTGCAAGCAAACCGATGAAAGTAAACATTGCAGCCATCTTATCTTGAGGATTAAGAACTACAATTCGTTGAATCGAAGGATCGAAACAATAAATTAAAGCAAAGTTTATAGCCATTAGTGATGGAAATAAACTCATTAAAAAGTATTTTTTAAATATTTTGGGTTCTGGTCTTTCTTGAATTCCATAAATCATTTTCCTACCGATAATTTTTTTATGAGCTAAAAGAAATAAAGGACCTAATATGTAACCGAAAATCAAAGCACCTATAATAGAAGCAATAGTAATCATTAAGATCGCATATATTGTGTCTAAACCTGAACTATCAAACGGAGAAAACATTAGATAACCGTGACTCTCCCTTTCAGATAAACCTAATGTTAAACTTAATATGATAAAAATGGACATAACTATTCCATAAATTAATAAAGCTTTAATGTATTTTTTTAGGGACATTTCTTTTTCACACACATGAGTAAATAATTATAGTTAAACAATTCTAATTTCAGAAAGGATTTAAATTTTTTAAATTTTAGAATATAATTTTAAAATATAATTTCTTTTATAATTAAATTACTGATTTATTTGTTTTAATTTCATTCAAAACTTGTTTTAATCGTCGTCATCAGAATCTTT
>Ga0315284_10002584_pt1 | contig 25864 bp, 22 predicted proteins | sample YL17G09_16_MG_FD_203696 | JGI IMG/M metagenome (GOLD analysis project Ga0315284, IMG submission 203696) | Sediment microbial communities from Yellowstone Lake, YNP, Wyoming, USA - YL17G09_16 | ecosystem: Environmental > Aquatic > Freshwater > Lake > Sediment | place: USA: Wyoming | collected...
TTCTTATACGCCCTTGGGTGACTCCTCAACGAGTTCGAGGAGCACGCCGCCGGCGCTCTGGGGATGGACAAAAACGTAGAAGCGGCCGCCGGCGCCGATCTGGGGCTCGGAATTGACCAGGCGGACGCCTGCCGCCTTGAGCTTCTCAACCGTTGCCGTCAGGTTATCGACGCGCAGCGCCAGGTGGTGCAGGCCCTCGCCGCGGCGGGCGATAAAGCGGGCAATGGGGGAGTCCTCGGCCGTGGCCTCCAGCAGCTCAATGCGGCTCTCGCCCGTCGCCAGCATGGCCACGCGGACCTTCTCGCCGGCGACCTCTTCGATGCCGGCCATCTCCATCCTCAAATGGTCGCGGTAGAGGGGCAGGGAAGCCTCCAGGGAGCGAACGGCGATTCCAACGTGATCAATCGCGTAATTCAAACCAACGGACCAAGCCGCAGATTCCGCAGATTGCACAGATTTCAGTCTGCGCAATCTGCGGAATCTGCGGCTTGGGTCCTCCTCAGGTCTCAGGTCTATTTTGCCGATGATCTCTTCCACCACCGAGTAGGGGTCCGTCTGGCGGGCCGCAACGCGGGTGGCGTATTCATCCAGGATACCGTTGCCCAGGAAATCGGTTACCACGCGCTCCAGCAGGCGCTCGCGGAGCACCGCCAGCAGGCGGTCGCGCCAGTGCTTCACCCGCCGGCGCTCGGCCAGCCCACCGGCCTGCTGGAACTCCATGTACTGATCGATGGCCGCCAGCAGCTCATCGCTGCCGGCGCCCTGGCTGGCCACCGTGTGCACGATGGGCGGCGTCCAGTTGTCGGCGCGCGGCGAGATGGAGAGCATGGCGCGGATTTCCTGGTTCAGCCGGTCGGCGCCGGGGTGGTCGGCTTTGTTGATCACGAAGATGTCGGCGATCTCCATGATCCCGGCCTTGATGGTTTGCACGTCGTCGCCCATGCCGGGCACCAGCAGGACCAGGGTGACGTCGGCCAGCCGGGCGATGTCCACCTCGTCCTGGCCCACGCCCACGGTTTCAATCAGGACGATGTTGCGGCCGGCGGCGTCCAGCACGCTGGCCACGTCGGAAGTGGCGCGCGCCAGGCCGCCCAGCGACCCGCGGGTGGCCATGCTGCGGATGAAGATGCCGCTGTCGCCGGTATGCCCCTGCATGCGGATGCGGTCGCCCAGGATGGCTCCGCCGGAGAAGGGACTGGTGGGGTCCACGGCGATGATGCCCACCGACTCGCCGCGCTGCCGCCAGGCCGCCGCCAGGCGGTCCACCAGCGTGCTCTTGCCGGCGCCGGGCGCTCCGGTGACGCCCACCAGCGTCGCCTTCCCGGAGAGCGGGAAGAGGCGCTTGAGCAGTTCGCCGCGCTCGTCGCCGGCGTTCTCGACGGCGGTAATGGCGCGTGCCAGTGAGCGGATGTCGCCGCCCAGGATGCGCTCAACGGTGGAATCTATCGTTGCGGACAAGTTTCAGGTTCCAGGTTCCATGTTCCAGGTTCCAAGTTCCCAAACGCGTCAGTCGGATGGCTCCAACTTGGAACTTGAAACCTGGAACTTGGAACTATTCTTTCAGTAGTTGCCGGGCGATGACCAGCCGCTGGATCTCGCTGGTTCCTTCCCCGATGGTGCACAGTCTCACGTCCCGGTAATATTTCTCGGCCGGGTAGTCTTTGATGAAGCCATAGCCGCCGTGGACCTGCAGGGCTTCGTTGGCCGCCCGCACCGCCACCTCGCTGGCGTACAGCTTGGCCATGGACGATTCCTTGGTGGTGCGCATCCCGCGGTCGGTCATCCAGGCGGCGCGGAAATTGAGCAGGCGGGCGGCCTCGATTTCCGTGGCCATGTCCGCCAGCTTCCACTGGATGGCCTGGAACTCGCTGATCGGCCTGCCAAACTGCCGCCGCTGCTTGGAGTACTTCAGGGCCGCCTCGTACGCGCCCTGCGCCATGCCGATGGCCAGGGCGGCAATGGAAATGCGGCCGCCGTCGAGAATCTTCAGCGCATCGATGAAGCCTTCGCCCTCCTTGCCCAGGCGGCTGGCGGCCGGCACCCGGCAATCCTGGAAGACCACCTCGGAGGTGTCGCTGGCCCGCAGGCCGAGCTTGTCTTCCTTCTTGCCGGGCCGGAAGCCCGGCGTCCCTTTCTCCACGATGAAGGCTGAGATTCCGTGGTGTCCCTGGGCGCGATCGGTGACGGCCATGGCCACGCAGACGTCGGCGTAGCGCCCGTTGGTGGTAAAGGTTTTGGCGCCGTTCAGCAGGTAGCATTCGCCCTGGCGGGTGGCCGTGGTGCGGGTGCCGGCGGCATCGGAGCCCGCTTCCGGCTCGGTCAGGCTCCAGGCCCCCAGCTTGCGTCCCGAGGCCAGGTCGGGCAGGTACCTGCGCCGCTGTTCCTCGGCGCCCATCTTGTAAATATGGTTGGCGCAGAGCGAGGTGTGCGCGGCGACGATGATGCCCACCGAGCCGTCCACGCGCGACAGCTCCTCGATGACCAGGGCATATTCGATATAGCCCAGCCCCGCGCCCCCGTACTCCTCGGGGAAAATGACGCCCATCAGGCCCAGCTCCCCCAGCTCGGGCAGTAATTCGGCCGGGAAGGTCGAATGCTCGTCCCACTCGCGGACGTGGGGCGCGATTTCCGCCTCCGCGAATTCCCGTACGGTTTTGCGAAGCTGGATTTGCTCAGCGGTGAGCTCGAAGTCCATCGTTCCAACGTCCAAGCCGCAGATTCCGCAGCTACCTTATTGATTCAGAACCTTGGCGTGAAGGTTCAGGGACTTTGGACACTGAAGGCTGGGCTTTGGACTCTCGGTTTTTGGAACACGGGGAAAGGTTCTTATCCGCGGATTGCGCGAACTGGACGAAAATGGCTGTCAATCGGTGTAATCTGCGAAATCTGCGGCTACGGCTGGCGGTCTAGGCGCGGCAGCCCACGGTTTTCGGCCGCACCACCCGCGCGACGACTTCCAACGCCTGCTCGATCATTTCGGCATTGACGTCCAGATGCGTGACCATGCGCATGGTGTCGGGCGTTACGCCGTTGGCCAGAACCCGGTGTTCCTTGAGGTGGGCGGAAAGTTCGTTGGAGGTCATGCCGGTGCCCGCGATGTCAAGGATGACGATGTTGGTCTGCACCTTGGCGACATTCACCTTGATGCCGGGGATCTGCGCCAGGCCCTCGGCCAGCCGCCGGGCGTTGCGGTGGTCCTGGATGAGGCGCTGGGGACCTTTTTCCAGCGCGATCAGGCCGGCGGCGGCCAGCACCCCCACCTGGCGCATCCCGCCTCCCAACAGCTTGCGGTAGACGCGCGCTTTTTCCACGAACTCGCGGCTGCCGGTCACCAGCGAGCCGATGGGCGCGCCCAGACCCTTGGACAGGCAGAACTGCACCGTGTCGCACTTGGCCGTGAGCGTGCGCACGTCGCTGTTCAAGTAAACCGCGGCGTTGAAAATGCGCGCGCCGTCCATGTGGACCGGGATGCCCAGGGCATGGGCGTGGTCGCAAATCTCGTCGATGACTTGCGGGGGATAGACGGTGCCCCCGGCCATGTTGTGCGTGCTTTCCAGAGAGATCAGGCCGGTTTGCGCGCGATAGTAAATCTTAGGCCGGATCTGCTTCTTGACCATCTCCCAGGTGAGGATGCCGTCCTCGGCGTAAATCGGCCGGGGCACGGTGCCGGCGATGGCGGACATGGAGCCCATCTCGTAGTTGAAGATGTGGCCGCGCTCCTCGCAGATCACCTCGTTGCCGTGGTGGGTCAGCGACTTGATGCACACCAGGTTGCCCATCGAGCCGGAGGGCACGAACAGCGCCGCCTCGCGGCCAAAGATTTCGGCCGCGCGTTGTTGCAGGCCGTTGACGGTAGGATCTTCCATATACACGTCGTCGCCTACCTCGGCCTCAGCCATGGCCCGCCGCATCTCCGGCGACGGTTTGGTTACGGTATCACTGCGCAAATCAATGATGGCCTGCTCTTCCACGGGCGCCTCCCGGGCACGTTCAATGTTCAAGGTCGGCTGACGGCTGTCGGCCTTCCCTCAGCCGATTCCGGCGTTGAACGGCTATTCAATGAACTCGGCGAAAACTTCGTTCGATCGGACTATCCGGCCATGATCTTCACCCTGAGCTTTCGTTCCCGCGGGCCGTCGAATTCGCAAAAAAAAATGCCCTGCCAGGTGCCCAGCGCCAGGCGGCCATTCTCGATGGGCACGCTCTGGGAGGCGCCGACCATGACGGCCTTGATGTGGGCGTCGGCGTTGCCTTCGGCGTGCTGGTAACCGGCATTGTGGGGGACCAGGCCCCGCAGCGCCTGCTCCACGTCCGCCATCACGTCCGGATCGGCGTGTTCGTTGATGGCCACGCCCGCCGTGGTGTGCGGCACGTACAGGTAGCAGATGCCGCTGGTCACACCCGAGGCGCGAACCACATGCTCGACCTCGGCCGTCACATCGCGGCTCTCGTTGCGGGACCGCGTCCTGATCGAAAGCGTCTGTAACACAAGTCGATTATACAGGCTGTGGGCTGTGGGCTGTAGGCTGTGGGCGACAGCCTCCAGCCTCCGGTCTCCAGCCTCCAGCCTGAATTAGACCATGGATTTTTCGGCCAGCTCGCCCAATATGGGCAGGCGGTAGGCCCGGTTGTGGCGTGTCTTGACGATACCCATGATCTGGGCGATCAGAACCAGAATCTGGATGATCTTCCGAATGCCCCAGAGGGGGAAGAGGGGAAAGAGGGCGATGTGGCGGTCACCCCCAAACGGGAAGTTGGGGAAATGATGCTGGCGCATGTCCAGCGGGAAGAACACGATCTGGGCCACGAACCAGAGCACGGCCAGATACAAGCCCTGGAAGGCGTGGAAGCGGACGTAGCGCTGGGTGCGGTAAGGGTCGAGCGTCAGGAATATCAGCGCGGCGATCCACCCCACAACTGGGATGTAGCAGAGCGCGGCGGCGGTGTTGGCGCTGATGCTGGCCGCCCGCGGCGCCTGCGGCCTGGTGAAGGAAGAAGCGCCCGCGCCCGGCGCTGGAGGCGAAGGCGGGGGAGGGGGAGGCGGTGACGCAGCAGGCGAGGGCGGCGGCCCAGCCGGCGCTTCCGGGGCCGCGCCCGGTTGTTGCGTCCTGCCACAACGCGGGCAGAACTTGTCCGCCTCCAGCACGTACGTTCCACAATTGCTGCAATACGGCATCTTGTTGCCTTAGCTTACACCACCTGGTACGACAACCGGAGGCGCGAAGTTCCCTGTTTCCCCGACCTTGGACCCTGGACCTGGAAGCGCCGGCGCTATAACGGCCGCCGCGGGGTGCGGTATATTGGGCAGGATGAACCGCCGCCAATTCGCTCGCACCTCCGCTGGAATGCTTGTGGCCGCCATCGCGCCGGGCGTCTGGTCCTGCCTGACCGCGGCTGAGGGCCGAAAGAAAAAGTATGATTTCATTCCGTACCAGGGGCCGGGGCTGGCCCCCGTCGTGCGCGTGACGCCGGACGACGGCTTCTACGTGCATACCTACTATGATGTCTGCCCCTGGAGCCCCTCGGGCCGCTACCTGGCCGCCAGCCGCTTGCCCTACCAGGACCACAATGCGGTTCTGGGCGACTCGGCCGATGTTTGCTTGATCGACACCAGGGAACAAACCATCGAGACGCTGCACCGCACGAAAGTCTGGGCTTTCCAGACCGGCACCAATGCCAACTGGGGCGGCTCGGACCGTTACCTCTATACCAACGACCTGGTGGACGGGGTGGCGGCCTGCGCCCGCATCGACCTTCAGACCCGAGAGGTCCGCCTGTTTGCCGGGCCCATGTACAACGTGGCGCCGGACGATTCCTGCGTGATTGCGTTCCCGCTGGAACTGCTGGATGCCACGCAGTTGGGCTATGGCACGCCGTCCAGGGACCCGGAGCACCCGCCGACGCTTCCTCCCGGGGCCCCTAAGACGCAGGGCCTGTGGCGGACGGATCTGCAGACCAACCAGAAGCGCCTGCTGGTGAGCCTGGCGCAGCTTGCCGCCCGCGTGCCGGAGCCGCCGCCCCGGCCCGATGGCACCTGGTATCTCTGGCACTCCAAACACAACCGCCAGGGCACGCGAATCCTGCAAATCTCCCGCACACTGTTTCCCGACGGCGAGGGCGGGCGCAACACCATCGTTTTCACCTTCCAGCCCGATGGCACCGACATCTACGCGCTTCCCACCAGGCCCATGTGGGGCACCGACGGCGGCCACCCCAACTGGCACGGGGACGGCGAACACGTCATCCGCAACCTTCCGGTCGAAGGGACGGCCCGCATCTGCCAGTGGCGTTACGACGGTTCCGGGTTTCGGCTGCTGAGCGAGAAGCTAAAGGGCGGCGGCCATCCCCGCATCGAGCCTGCGGGCCGGTACGTGGTCACCGACGCCTTTTCCAACGACCAGTTGACGCTCCGGCTGCTGGATGTCAAGGCGGACAGGGAAGAGAAGCTGTGCACCATCCGCACCTTCAGCAAGAAGGCGCTGGAGGATTCCACGCTGCGGCTGGACGGGCACCCCACTTTCAGCCGCGACTTTCGGAAGGTTTGTTTTCAGGCTGCGCCGGAAGGCCGCCGGCAGTTGTTCATCGCCGACCTGGCGCGGATTCTGACTGGGTAAAGCGGGAATGGGACGCCCGCCGCGGCGGGAACGCAGATAAACGCAGATGAAACGCCGGCCGGGAATCCGATCTGCGTTTTTCTGCGTTTATCTGCGTCCGATTCCGGGCTATTTCGGGGTGGCCAGGTAACCCTTGATGCGGTCCTTGTCGATCTTGTTGACCACCAGCTCGTACAGGTTGCGGGTCCGGCCCATGTAGAACTGCACCGGCTCGTAGGCGACCTTGTCCTTCTTCTCGGTCCGGCTGTCTTCGGCGATCAGCTCGACGGTGTAGGTCTGCTTTTTGGGATCGGTCTTCTTCAACAGCAACGAGATATCGCCGACGCGGCGGGGCTGCTTTTCCTTGCCCAGGTCGAACTCGGTGTAATTGCGCTCACCGCGGCGCCGCAGCTCCAGCAGCTCGTCGTGGTTGCGGGCGATCAGGGTGTTGGCCTTGGTGATATCGCCGATGGCGGTCATCAACTGCACCTTGGTTTGCTCCAGGTCCTTGCGGGTGGAGGCGATGTCGGTCTTGGCGGTGGAGACGTCGCCGGCCACGGCGCCGATCTTGGCCGTCGATTCCTCGCGCAGGCTGCTCACCTGCTGGCCGACCTGCCCGATCTGCGCGGCCGCGCGTTTCTGTTCCTCGCTCAGTTGCTGGGCCAGGGCGCGGGCGCGGGTCAAGTCTTTTTCGGTCATACCCAGCTTCTCGCGGGTGACCATGAGCTCGCCCTTGAGCGAGTTGTGATTGGAGGCGGCGCGCTCTTCGCCCACATCGACGCGGCGCTCCAGCTTTTGCCCGTTCTCCTTGAGCTGCGCGATCTGGCTCTCCATGGTGCTGCGCGCCACGCCCAGTTGGTGGTACACAAGGCCCTGGGCAAGGGCCAGGATGACGAGCACGCCGATCACCACCGGCGGAAACCAGTTGGCCGGCCTGGGGGCGGGCGGCGGCTCGGAGTAACGCACTTTCGGTTCCGGCTCGGCGCCGGGGAATTCGGGAGTCGGAGTGATGCTCATAAGTCCTCAGTTGGCGCGGCTGCCATCGGGCAGGGCCGCGAAAATTCGGTTCCTCGTTATCTTATCACGCGGCTGACGGCTGTCGGAAAAACCCCGTCAGCCGTCAGCCTCGTCCAGCGCCTGACTTTGTAACGTAAGCAGGCGGGCCCCGGTTTCAGTAATCGTCATGACGTCTTCCAGCCGGACGCCGAATTCGCCATAAATGTAAATGCCGGGCTCGTCGCTGAAGGTCATGCCGGGCTCGAGAAGCAGCTTGTTGCCGCGCACGATGTAGGGCCACTCGTGGCCGTCCAGGCCGATGCCGTGGCCCAGGCGGTGGGTGAAGAACTTATATCCCGGCCCGAAGCCGGCGTCCTCGATCACGCCGCGGGCCGCCCGATCGACCGCTTCGGCGGCCACACCGGGGCGGGCGGCCGCCAGCGCCGCCGCTTGCGCTTTCTTCACGATTTCCCAGACGCGCCGCTGCCGGTCCGACGGCGGGCCAAAAACGATGGTGCGGGTCAGGTCCGACTGGTAGCCCTCGACGCTGCAGCCGGTGTCCACCAGGACGATGTCGCCCTTGCGAAGCTGCTGGGTCATCGACGAGCCATGCGGGAAGGCGGAGGCCTGGCCAAAGCCCACCAGGGCGAAGCCTCCCCGCACGCCCTGTTGGGCATGAGCGGCGGCGATCAACTCCGAGAGCTGGCGCGGGGTCATGCCTTCGCCGAGGCGGGTAAAGGCGGCGCGCACGGCGTTGCGGGTGGCTTCTCCGGCCGCCTCCATCAGCGCCAGTTCCCGCGGCGACTTCGTCATGCGGCATCCGGCCGTGACCGGGTCGGCGGGCGCCTGCTCGACCTGAGGGGCCTCGCGGGCCAGCCCGGCGCTGACAAAATAGGCCACGGTCTCCTCGATGCCCAGGCGGCGCACGCCCCGTTCGCGCAGCGCCCGCCGCAGCAGAGCGTACGGGCTCTCGTCCTCTTCCCAGGCGCGGACATCCTTGCCGAAGCGGATCTGCTCCTCGGCCCGCCGGCGCTCGAACGCCGGGCAGATGTAGATGATTTCGCCCCGGCTGGGCAGCACGGCGGCGAAGACGCGCTCGCTCCTGCCCCAGGTCAGCCCCGCGAAATACAGCAGCGAGCTGCCGCCGGTGAGCAGGATGGCGTCCAGTTTGGCCTCGGCCATCTTGCGGCGGGCCTTCTCCTGGCGTTCCAGGTACTCGGGTTCGGGAATCGGCGTGATGCGGTCGCGCAGCGAGGGCAGGCGGTCGAAGGGCGGTACCGCGCCACCCGCCGGCGGTCCGGATGGCCTTTGCGGCGCCGGCGGCGGGGCGCCGGGGCTGACGTGATTCCACCAGGGCGCGGCCGCCGAAACGCCCAGCGCGGCCACAAAACCGCGCCGGCTTGAACTTTCTGGTTCCTTATTGTTGAAGTCGCTCATAAATTCGTGTTATTCTAGCGCGGATATCGAGAGAGGCTAAAAAGAAGAAGGAGTAGAAGGCTGCTTCATGCCACCGGCAATCACGAGCAAGCGGATCGTCATCGAAAAATTCCGGCGTTCACCCAACGATGTTGGGTCCTCTGAAGTCCAGATCGCGCTGTTGACGCAACGGATCAGCGACCTGACCGAACACTTCAAGACGCACCGCAAGGACCATGGGTCCCGCCATGGGCTGTTGTTGCTGGTGAGCAAGAGGCGCCGCCTGCTGGACTACCTGAAGAGCACGGATACCGATCGCTACCGGCAGGTCATCGAGAGGCTGGGCATCCGCCGCTAGACATACCCGAAGTCAATCTCCGATCCTTGCGGCCTTTCTCATATTTGACAACGGCAGGACGCGGGAATCCACCCGCCCCGGGCGGGCGGCCCGCGCTGCACAAAACGAGGTTTTGAATGTCACATCAAGTAAGCATTGAGTTGGGCGCCGCCCGGTTGTCGATTGACACCGGAAAGGTCGCCAAGCAAGCCCATGGCGCGGCCATGGTCCGCTACGGCGACACCGTCGTTCTGGTGACCGCCTGCGCCAACCAGGAGGGCCGCGAGGGCATCGATTTCTTCCCTTTGACCGTTGACTACCGTGAATACACCTATGCCGCCGGGAAGATTCCGGGCGGATATATCAAGCGCGAGGGCCGACCCAGTGAAAAGGAGATCCTGACCTGCCGGTTGATCGACCGGCCCATCCGCCCGCTGTTCGCCGAGGGCTTCCGCTCGGAGACCCAGGTAGTGGCCATGGTGCTGTCCGCCGACACCGACCACGACCCGGACGTGCTGGGCATCGTGGGCGCGTCGGCCGCCCTGTGTCTTTCCGATATCCCCTTCCACATGCCGATCGCCGCGGTGCGCGTCGGCCTGATCAACGGCCAGTTGGTTGTCAACCCGACTTATGCGGAGCGGCTGCAGAGCCTGCTGAACATGGTGGTGGCCGCCAGCGACGAGGCCATCGTCATGGTGGAGGCCGGCGCCTTGCAGGTGTCGGAGGACACGGTGCTGGATGCGCTGGTGTTCGGCCACGAGCAGTGCCGCAAGATCATCGCCGGCATCCAGCAGTTGCGCGGGGAGGCGGGCGCCCCCAAGCGCGCGGTTGTGGCGCCGGAGGTCAACCGCCAGCTCTACGCCGAAGTCGAGAAGAATTACGGCGGGCGCCTGCGCCAGGCCCTGGACACCGCCAGCCACCACAAGCAGGAGAGCCACCAACTGGTGCGCGGCCTGAAGAAAGAACTGGCGGGCTCCTATCCCAAGGAGCAGGCCGAGGCGGCGGCCGAGGCGGTGAAGCTGTTCGAGTTGCTGCGCGAGAACCTGTTCCGCGACGACCTGCTGAACCAGGGCCGCCGGCCCGACGCCCGAGCCTTCGACCAGGTGCGGGCCATCACCTGCGAAGTCGGGCTGTTGCCGCGCACCCACGGCTCGGCCCTGTTCACCCGCGGCGAGACGCAGGCCCTGGTCACCGCCACGCTGGGAACCAGGGAGGACGTGCAGCGGATAGACGCGCTGGAGCCGGGCGAGATCGAAAAGCGCTTCATGATGCACTACAATTTCCCGCCCTTCTGCGTGGGCGAGGTGGCGTTTTTGCGGGGGCCGGGGCGCCGCGAAATCGGCCACGGCGCCCTGGCCGAGCGCGCCCTCCTGCCGGTGCTGCCCGACAGAGACGTCTTCCCCTACACCCTCCGCGTGGTCTCCGACATCCTGGAATCCAACGGCTCCAGCTCCATGGCCACGGTGTGCGGGGCCACGATGGCCATGATGGATGCCGGCGTACCCGTCAAGTTCCCGGTGGCCGGCATCGCTATGGGCCTGGTGATGGGCGAAGGCGGCAAGCACGCCATCCTCACCGATATTGCCGGCGCCGAAGACCATTACGGCGACATGGACTTCAAGGTGGCCGGCACCCGCGACGGCATCACCGCCCTGCAGATGGATATCAAGGTGACCGGCGTGACGCCGGCCATCATGCGCGCCGCGCTGGAGCAGGCCCGCCGCGCACGCCTGCACATCCTGGATGTCATGCTCCAGACCCTGCCCGAGCCGCGCACCGCCATTTCCCCGTACGCGCCCCGCATCTTCACCATGCACATCCACCCCGACAAGATCCGCGAGGTGATCGGGCCCGGAGGCAAGATGATCCGCTCGATTATCGAGCAGACCGGCGTCAAGATCGACGTGGAGGACGACGGCTCGGTGCACATCGCCTCCTCCGATGAAACCTCGGCGGCCAAAGCCATGCAGATGATCTCCGACATCACTGCCACGGCCGAGATCGGCAAGACCTACCTGGGCAAAGTCGTCCGCCTCGTCGATTTTGGCGCCTTCGTCGAGATCTTCCCCGGCACCGACGGCCTGCTGCACATCAGCGAGATCGCCGAGCACCGCGTGCGCGAAGTGCGCGACGAGCTGAAGGAAGGCGACCAGATCCTGGTCAAGGTGATCAACATCGAGGGCAACAAGGTCAAGCTGAGCCGCAAGGCGGTGCTGCGCGACCAGCGTGACAAGCCCACACCCGGCGGCGCCCCGTAACTGAGGAGTCAACAGCCGGGGTCGGGAGTTGCGCCCTCCTGCCCCCGGGCCGAGGTACTTGCCAGGCTACATTCAGGACAACAGAGCCGTCCCGCCACGCGGGATTAGCGAGCGGGTGCCCCGCAAGGCCAACGCAGCGCTGCGCTGGCACCCGCTCGGTCGCCGCGGCGACCTCGCGGCTCTGATGCCTCCCGATTTTCGATGTAACCAAAGGGGCTGGCGGTACCGTCTAATCCCGCGAGGGGTGGTTCCAGTGTATCCACGGCCAAGTCTCCAATATTCGCTGCGCGGTCCGCTGGCCCTTGTGCTAGACTCGGCCCAGTGGGCGCCCAACGTACGAGAGAGGTGACTTTATGAAACGCGTCATCCCGCTGGTCCTCGTGATGTTATTGGCCGCACTTGCCCTGGCGCAGGACGTGATTTCCGCACGCGCCGGCTTCGTGAACTACAAGCATGGCCGCATTTTGCTGCCCAAGGGCACGGACGGCAAGGATGTCCGCCAGTTGGAGGCCGGGCAAACTGCCGGCACCGGGATTGGCCGGCTCGAGCTGCTGCTGGCGCCGGGCAGCTTCCTGCGTCTCGACAACGAGTCGGAAATCCGCTTGGTTTCCAGCCGGCTTACCGATGTGCAGGTGGAATTGCTCTCGGGCACGGCTACGCTGGAGGTCAACGAAATCCCCAGGCAGGCCGCGCTGGCGATCCTCTGGCGCGACCAAACCATTCCGGCCGAGCACAGCGGCGTCTTCCGCTTCGAGCCCGGCAATGACTCCATGCGCGTCTACGTCGAAAGCGGGAAGTTGAAGCTGGCCAACCAGACGGTGAAAGCAGGCAACTACGTCGATCTGGCCGCCGGCGGCACCCTGACCGCGGCCCTGAGGTTCAATCGCAAGAACATCGACGAGTTCGATCGCTGGAACCAGGCACGCGGCTATCAACTGGCGCGTTCCTCGTATTCCGCCGCGAATTCCTTCTTGGGCCGCTCCAGCGCCTTTCCGGCCTCGAGCCTCTGGTACTGGGACCCGTTCGGCTTGGGTTACACGTATCTGCCGTATAGATCTTCTGTGATGTCGCCGTGGGGGTTCTACTATTACAGCCCGCGCACCGTCTACAGTCACCCCGGAAGCGCGGGCGGCGGCGGCTCAGTTTCACAGCCCAGCGGGGGCGGCGCTCCGGTGGTTTCGACGCCGGGTTCCGGTACTCCTTCCGGCGGCGGCTCCGGCTCCGGCGGAAGCGTCGGTAGCGGCGGCGGTCGCCCAGGCGGCGGGCATCCCGGCGGCGGCCATCCCGGTGGCGGCCCTCCGGGCGGTGGCGGCGGTGGTCAGCCGGGCGCTGGCGGCGGTGGTCGTCCGGGTGGCGGCGGCGCTGGCGGCGGCGGCCATGCGGGCGGTGGTGGCTCTTCGGGCGGCGGCCATTCGGGTGGCGGTAGCTCTTCAGGCGGCGGCCATTCGGGTGGCGGTAGCTCTTCGGGCGGCGGCAGCGCTCCCGCTGCTCCGCAGCCGGGCATCAAGTAAGGCCACTGGTGCCCGCGCCGCAATTCAAACCACATGCAAACTTAGTATGCGCCTCAGACATGAGCGGGGTGCGCGCGTCCCAGGCACGGGGCTGGCGACGCTCGGTAAGGCCTGTTGGTTCAGGGCCTTGGCGAACCGGCTCGCTGCCCAGGCGGGGGCGTGTTCCGTTTTCGGAACAAATTCGCTCCGCCCTTGCCCTCGGCGGTTAAAATCTTTATAATTCGGCAACCGTGCTCGTGGCTTTACGCGGGGGCATGGTGACGTGCCATGGAAGATCCCGGCTGGAAATTTCGACAGGCCAGGGAACGCCTCAATCTGACCTATCGGGATGTCCAGGAAGCCACTCTGCGTATCGCCAACGTTAAGCTGAACCACCACTATTTCCTTCCCATCAGCCGCCTGGCGGAAATCGAGAACAACAGCGTTGTTCCGACCATCTACAGGCTATACAGCCTGTGCGTCATCTACCGGGTGGGTTTCCTGGAAGCGCTGGGGCGGTATGGCGTCGATCTGCGCGAATTCCAGCAGGACACGGGGACCTACTCGCTCACCAAAACGCACTTATTGCCGGCCGAAGTCGATGAGCGCCAGGAAGTGGATTTGCCGATTCGGCTCGATCCGGGATTCGACTTGAAGGAAACCAGCTATCTGAGCCGCATGATCCAGGGGTGGGGCAGGCTTCCACTGGGCTTGCTCCGCCGCCTGGAGACGCGGGATTATCGTTACGGCTACATCGGCCTGGACGACTGGATGATGTTCCCGCTGATCACCCCGGGCGCTTTTGTGCAGATCGACACGGAACAGCGCAAGCTGGAAACCGAGGGCTGGCGCAACGAATTCGAGCGCCCCGTCTACTTCATCGAGACCCGCGCCGCCTTTATCTGTTCCTGGGTGATGCTGCTGAAGCCGGGCCACCTGCTGTTGCAGCCTTACTCGCTATCGCCCTGCCGGGCGGAGATCAAGCTGGTGCCGGATGAGGCTGAGATCGTGGGCCGGGTGACGGGCCTGGCTATGCAGTTGGCTGGCGCGCAGGCGGGAAGAGCTCGCGTTGCATCAGGTCCACGAGAAGGCGGAGATCGTCCATGAACAGTTGCCGCCCCGCCTCGTCGGCTGCCGCCGGCACGTAGCTCCGATAGGGCTCCAAGACCTTCCAGTTCTCCAGGATCGTTCCCAGCTCTCCCTCCACCGTTCGGAAGTAGTGCTCCAGGTCTTCCTTCTGGTTGGCCAGGAGCTTCTTGAGCCAATCGTAGAAAACGGACACGTGCATTTGCCGTAGCGCGCGATCGGATTGTTCCGCCGAATACACGGTTTCCAGACCGTAGTGGTGATACAGGCCGCTGTTGGGGTCGCGCAGCGAGGCCAGGTACGCCAGCTTCCCCATGTCCGTAGGGATGGCCGAAATGGTGTTTCGCCACAGGTCTTCCAGCACCTTGGTGTGAGCCTGCCGGTTGGTCGTTCCGATGGACATGAAGCACCTGTTCCGTTTCCGGAACATTCTACTCCCGCCGGTCCCCGTTTGTGAATCCCCCAGTTAAGGTCATTCCCGTGCGCCTTATCCGCGCGCCATCTCGCCGGTCGCTCCGGCGGCCGAGCCTACGCTTGGGAGGAATACATGCTTCGCAAATACATGACCCTGTGGTTCCTGTTGGCGCAAATTGCGCTGTTTGCTCTGGCAGCCGGCAACGCGAGAGCCATCGACCCCGACCCGCCGCCGCAGTGCCTGCCCTGCGCCCGGTAATGGGCCGCTGTTTTTGTCCTCCCGCCAGGAGGCCCGGCCGCGGACGTTGGCGCCGGCCTCCTGGTGTGAAGGATCCCGCGGCAAATAGTTACAAATTGGTACTGAAAGACTAGGCGGAAGTACCATTGCTTCTATGCCTGGCAGGGGCTATACTCCGTCCCAGGCGATGAAGTATCCTCTTCTTCAATGGGGCATTTGGCTGGCTGGCGCCGGCCTCGAGATCGCTATCCTTTATCGCCTGGTTTCTTCCCGGTTGTTCCGAGAATTCCCGTTTACCACTGCGTACTTTGCCTGGCAGGTGATGTGGCTGGCGCCGGCCATGCTGGCGTGGGCCTATCTGCCGCCTGTGTGGTACAGCACTGCGTACTGGGCAAGGCAGACGGTTTTGTGGGCGTTGGTTTTCCTCGTCATATTGGAGTTGTACGACCGTTCCTTCAAAGATTACGAAGGTATGCGGAGAGTTTGCCGGACCTTTGTCTCGCGGGCCGGGCTGCTGTTCATGCTGTTTGTCTGGGGATCGATCGTCGTCGGCAGCGTCGTTGAGGACGATCCCCGACAGTGGATCAATACTTGGTTGTTTCTGATGCAGCGGTCCGTCCGCCTGGTTCATGCGGGACTCCTGTTTTTCCTGGCCGCCTTTGTGGGTTGGTTCCAGATCCGCACCTCTTCGCTGCTTTGGTACCTGACGTTGGTTTGGCTGGCGGACGGCGCCACGGGGGTGGCAGCCTCCGCGCTGCGCTATTATTCCGGGCCGGCAGCTCATTCGGCGCTGGCAATCGCCGGGCCGCTTTGTTCCATTGTGATCCTGGGAGGCTGGTACTGGGCGCTGACCAGACCATCCGCGGTCACGGAAAGGCGCGCCTGGCCGGCCCGGGAACTCACGCCGGCCCAGGCCGACTCACTGATGCGCCGCCTGGGAGTCATCGAAGCGACGCTGGGTAGGGCATACCACTGATGATCGTGCTTTGGGCCATCCTCGGATTCGCCTTGTTGGCGCTGGTTCTGGGCGCCCAGGGGCTCCTGCGCCTGGGCCGCCGCGACAGCGCCACCCTGGCCGATCTCGAAGCCCTGTTCGACAGCGACACGGAACGGCATGCCCACATTGAGCGGGTTCTCGGCCCGGAGGACTTCGATTTTCTGGCGCACTCGCGTTACGGCTCCAATCTGATCGGGCGGTTGCGGGCGCGCCGCACGCGCACCATGGCGCAGTACCTGAAGCAGATCGCGGAGGAGTTCGACAGCCTGATGGCCATCGGCGCCTTGTTTGCCGCCGCCCCAACGGCGCAGGCCGAGAGATTTGCGCAGCGACTGGCCCGGCAGCGGCTCCGCTTCATGCTGCTGTTCGCGGGTGTTTGGATCAAGACCTATGCCAATTATCTGTTCCGCTGGCCGGTGGAGATGGGCCGCCTCACGGAGCAGGTTCGCGCGCTGCGCTACGACGCCGATCGGCTCATGCGCGCGCTGACGCCGGCCGATCTCGGCGCCCTCCGCAATGTCCTCAGCAACAGTTAGGCTATAGGCTGTGGACCCAGTCGCCCGGCCCACAGCCCACAGCCCACAGCCTACAGCCTACAGCCGCAGTTTCACCTCGAACCGCGTTTGCGATTTCATCATCTCGTCCCAGGTGACGACGCGGCTTTCGTAAGCGGCCATGCGGCCCAGGATGCTGGTCAGGGTGCTCTCGGCGCCTTGCGCGCCGTTGTTGATGAGCTTGCCGGTCGTGAGGCTCTCGACGAAGGCCTTCACGTTGGCGATGGCGCCGCCGTTAAAGGTGTCGTCCTTCTCGGTCCCCTTCCACGGCTTGTCGCCGGTGATGTTGACGGCGGCGCCGTAATGCGAGTCCACGGTTCCGCCGGTTCCGTAGAGGCGGATGCACATGTCGTGGAAACCCTTCAGGAACTGGGAGGAGCTGAACTGGATGCGGACGTCATCCGGGTACCAGTAGGTGCACAGGAAGTGGTCCCAGCAATCGCCGACGTCGGTGCGGGCCTGGCGGCCGCCCGTGCCGTAGGCCTTCAGCGGGTGGGCTTTCAGGTACCAGTTGGCGACGTCCAGCACGTGGATGTGCTGCTCGACGATCACGTCGCCCGACAGCGCCTTGTCGAACATCCAGTTGCGCAGGCGGGTCTGGTCGGCCGTCTCATTCGGGATGTTCCTCGCGCGGAGGCGCCCGGTGTGATAGAAAACCTGGCCGCACACCGGGGCGCCGATGGCCCCCTCGTGCACCCGGCGCGCCGACTCCTGGAAGACCGGCTGGGCGCGGGTTTGAAAATCCGCCAGAAAGCTCAGCTTGCCTTGGGCTTTGTCGGCACTGGCCGCGATGCTGCGGGCCCCCGGCGCATCCACGGCAACGGGCTTGGCCAGGAACACGTGCTTGCCGGCCTGGACCGCGGCCTCCGCCTGCTGGGGATGGTAATAGGGCGGGCTTTCGATGACCACCGCATCCAGGGCCGAGTTCACCAGCTCGCCATAGCCGTCCAGGCCCTTGTACAACCGCATGCCGGAGGCCTGGAAACGCTTCTGCGCCTCCTCCAGGCGGTCGGTGAAGGGGTCGTGCAGGGCCACGATCTTCGCGGCGGTGTGCTGCAGGAAATAGTTGCCGATGTACAGGCCCCGGCCTCCGCAGCCGACAATGCCGATGGCGATTGCCGAATTCGCCGGCGTTCCGTACACCGATTCCGGCTTCACCAACATCACCCCCGCCGCCGAAGCGGCAGCGGCCTTGATAAACGAGCGACGATGCTGCTTCATGCGCTGGAGGATATCACCGCCAAGCCGCCAAGGATACAGAGTCCCCAAGGGAGTTGCTTTGTGACCTTGGTGTCCTTTGTGCCTTTGTGGTTCCCTATTATCCGCTTGGAATTTAGTTCCGGCGGGGGTAATCATTTAGGCTATGGACGACGCGCTCACCGTTCATCGCCTTCATTTCGCCTTTACCGCCACGTTCCATTACCTGTTTCCGCAGCTCACCATGGGCCTGGCTTTGCTGCTGGTGGTTCTGAAAACCATGGCGCTGCGGACGGGCGAGGAGCACTACAACCGCGCCGTGCGCTTCTGGGGGAAGATCTTCGGAATCAGCTTTGCCCTCGGCGTGGTCACCGGCATACCGCTGGAATTCCAGTTCGGCACGAACTGGGCGCGCTTTTCCCGGGCCGCTGGCGGCGTGATCGGGCAGACCCTGGGCATGGAAGGCATGTTCGCTTTTTTCCTGGAGTCCACGTTCCTGGGATTGTTCCTGTTCGGAGAAAAGCGGCTGGGGCCGGTGGGCCACTGGGTCGCCACCGTTCTGGTGTTCGTCGGGTCCTGGGTCTCGGGATTTTTCATCGTGGCCACCTTCAGTTGGATGCAGCACCCGGTGGGCTACGCGCTAGACGCCAACAACCAGATTGTTCTTTCCAGCTTCTGGGCCCTGGTGCTGAATCCGTGGACGTTGTGGGCCTACCCGCACGTCATGATCGGCGCGGCCGTTACCGGCTGCTTCGTGATGGCCTCGGTGGGCGCGTTCTACCTGCTGTCGGGCCGGCAGCTCGCTTACGGCCGCACGTTCGTGCGCGTGGCCGTGATGGTCGGCCTGGCCGCCGTGCTTCTCCAGCTTTTGCCCACGGGCGACATGCAGGGCAGGCTGGTCGCGCATCATCAGCCGGTCACGCTGGCGGCCATGGAAGGATTGTTCGACACCCAGCAAGGCGCGCCGCTGGCCATTCTTGGGCAGCCTGACGTCGAGAAGCGCCGCCTGGATAATCCGCTGGTGATCCCCCGCATGCTCAGTTTCCTTACCTACCGGCGCTGGAGCGCGGAGGTGAAAGGCCTGGACAGCTTCCCGCCACAGGACTGGCCGAGCAACATCCCCCTGGTCTACTACTGCTACCACGTGATGGTGGGCCTGGGCACCATGTTCATCGCGCTGATGGCGGTCGCGGGCTGGCTGCTGTGGCGGGGGAAGCTGTACGGATCGCGCCCGGTCCTGTGGCTGCTGATGCTCGCCCTCCCGTTCCCCTACATTGCCAATACCGCCGGCTGGATCACCGCGGAGGCCGGGCGGCAGCCCTGGATCATCTATGGGCTGATGCGCACGCGCGACGGCGTCTCCGCCCAAGTCTCCGCCGGCAACGCCTGGTTCACGCTGATTGGTTTCATGGGCCTGTACACGGTGCTGGGCATCCTTTTCCTCTTCCTGGTTCGCCGCGAGATCGAGCACGGCCCGGAAGAAGAAGTCCAAGGTCCCCGCCGCGGCGGGTCCAAGGTCCAAGGTCTGACAGCCGAGGCATGACTTTGGACTTGAGCGCTGAGGCTTTATGGAAACGCTTTGGTTTTGCTTAGTGGCGGTGATGATCGCCGTCTACGTGGTGCTGGATGGTTACGATCTGGGGGCCGGCATCATTCACCTGTTCGTGGCCCGGAATGACGGGGAGCGGCGCGCGGTGCTGCGCTCCATCGGCCCGCTCTGGGACGGCAACGAAGTCTGGCTGCTGGCCGGCGGCGCCACGCTGTTTTTCGCCTTTCCCGCGGTGTACGCGGCCGGCTTCAGTGGCTTTTACCTGCCGCTGATGATCGTGTTGTGGCTGCTGGTGGGCCGCGGGCTCTCCATCGAGTTCCGCAACCATTTGAAGAACGCCATCTGGGCGCCGTTCTGGGACGCCATGTTCTTCCTCTGCAGCCTGCTGCTCGCGGTGTTTTTCGGAGCGGCGCTGGGCAACGTGGTTCGCGGCGTGCCGCTGGACGAGCACGGCGCCTTCTTCGAGCCGCTGTGGACCAACTTCCGGCTGGGCGCCGAGACGGGCATTTTCGATTGGTACACGATCATCGTCGGCCTGGCCGCGTTCTGCACGCTGGCCGTGCACGGCGCGCTGTGGGTGGCGCTGAAGACCGAAGGGGCGGTCAACGAGCGCTCGCGCGCCGTCGCCAAGGTGGGCTGGTGGGGGGTGGCCGGGCTCACGTTTATCGTCACCGGCCTGACCTTCCGGGTGCAGCCGCAGGTGCCCGCCCGGCTGGCCGCCCAGCCCTGGGGCTACGTGTTCCCGGCGCTGGCGCTGGCCGGCCTCTTCTCCATGGCCTGGTTCCTGGCGCGCCGCGAGGAGTGCCGGGCGTTCCTGGGCTCCTGCGCTTACATCCTGGGCATGCTGACCAGCGCCGCGTTCGGGCTGTATCCTTGCGTGCTTCCCGCGAGCACGAATCCCGCCTGGTCGCTGACCGTCCACAACAGCAAAACCGGCGATTACGCCATGCGCGTGGGCCTGGTGTGGTGGACGATCGGCATGGTGCTGGTGATCGGCTACTTCGTCTTCGTGAACCGCCACTTCGCCGGCAAAGTGAGAACCGAAGAAAACGGATATTGATTCACCACCAAGACACAAAGACACCAAGACTTGGTGTCTTGGTGCCTTGGTGGTTCGATCAATCAGCGGGTGGCTTGCTGGCTGTCACGTTCAAGCTCAGCGGGATGCGGGCCGTCAGGTTGCGGCCCGGGCCTACCCAGGCATTCGTCACTTCCAGCTCCAGAGTAACGCGCTGCTCGCCGGCCGGCGCGGTTTTGGCCACGGAGCCGCGGAGCAGGGAAATGGCCTCGGCAGTCAGCGTGTTGTCCCCGGTCGTCAGCCAGGCAGGCGCCTTGATGCGGTAGTGGAACGGGATGGCGGAGGAGTTGCGCAGGCGCAGCATGATGCTGCTGCCCGGCCGCGCGCTCAGCTCCGGATTCTCAGTCGTGATGGCGCGCTCGAGGAGCGGGCGCAGTTGCTCCTCGGCGCCCCAAAGCTGGCCGTCGGCCCAGGCCGCGGTGCGGCGCGCATCCAGCGCCTCGCGCACCCCGGCCAAGTCGGCCGCGCGGGCGAACACTAGGGTCATGGGCCGCAGCTTCCCGCCGGACTGCGGATTCATCGGGTCGTGGACGTCGCTGTTGGCGAACATCGTCAGCCTCTTCTCACCGATCCACGGGTACGCTTCCGGATAGAAATTGCGGTCGTTGTAGACCTCCATGCCGGAGAACAGCTTCTCGTCATACGCGGCGGCGGCGTGCGGAAACCATTCGGCTTTGGGGACCCGCCAGCCGGGGTGGTTCCAGAACACGAAGGCGTTCTGCGCCTTGGCGGCCCGCAATGCCGTCATCAGGTCGGGGTTGTTGATGGCCGCCGGGTCGCTGACGAACAGGGCGTTGAAATGCGCCGGCGCGGCCGGCGTCGTCTTGGTGATCTCCACCGCCGGCACCAGGACGATGCCCAATTGCTGGGCCACGGGCCTGGCGATGGCGTAGGCGCGGCCGGCTTCGATCTTCACATCGTCCTTGTAGCGGTTGTACTCCAGGTGGTCGGTGATGGCGATCACGTCCAGCCCGTCGCGCCACGCTTCTCCCACCCGCACCGTCGGCCACACGTTGCCGTCGGAGAAGATGGTGTGCATGTGGAAATCGGCCTTCAGCGTTTTGTAGCCGGGGATGTCAGGGACGGGCAGCGGCGTCCGCGTCTGCTGCGCGAACGCCAGTGAGCACAGGAATAAAGCGAGGAGGAAAGCAATTTTCAGGTTCTTCATGGCGGTTGGAATTTAACCACAAAGAGGGCAGGGCGCGCAAACAAGAAAGCCCACCCGGCCGCTGGGGCCGGGTGGGCGAGTGGCACAGGCTTTAGCCTGTGCCCCCTTAGAATTCGTACCGGAGCACCATCTGAACGTTCCGCTCGCTGGTCTTGCTGCTTACCTTGCCGAACGTGGAGCTCCTCGGGTTGTAGTCGGCGCCGCTCCAGTTCGGGTGGTTGATGAAGTTGAAGGTCTCGAAGCGGAACTGCACCTTCTGCCCCTTCTCGGTGATGGTGAAGTCCTTGAAGAGGGCCAGGTTCCAGTTCTGGAAGCCGGGGTTGCAGCAGTACATCTGCTTGCCCACGGTCTTGGAGAAGGTGCCCGCGGCCGGCTCGGTGAACAGCGCCGAGCCGTCGGCGGCCTTCACGTTGATCCAGTAGTTGCTGTCGGCGGCGCCCATCGAGAATGTACGCGCGCCGCGGTCCATGATCGGATTGCCTTTCGCTTCCCACGGCTGGGCATCCGACGAACCGATGCCGGCGTAGTCGCCCGTGTAGCCGATGCTGAACGGCCCGCCGGTCTGGAACTGGGTGATGCCGCTGAACTGCCACCCGCCTCCCAGTTTATTGACGAGCTTCGTGCCGCCACGCAGGAAGGGCAACTGATAGGTGTAGTTGATGACCATCATGTGGGGCGTGTGGTTGTCGAAGTAGCCCCAGTAGTTCTTGTAAACGGAATAGAAGCGGTCGCGGCGTGAAGAGCCGTTGTCGTAAGCCGCCGAGCGCGTGTAGGCAACGCCGAACTGCAGCCCCTTCGAGAAGCGGCGGCTCACTTCGATCTGCAGGCCGTCATACTTGGAGCGCGCCGCCGTCTCGGACATGGGGATGTTGGCGAAGCCCTTGTAGGGCCGCAGGTAGTCGGTGTTGAGGCCGCTGTTGGCCGGGTTCTTGAGCGTGCCCACCGGAAGCTGGTTGAGGTTCCGCTCGCGCTCCAGGTGCAGGCCCACGCGGCCCACGTAGCCAACTGTCACCGTGGTGCCGAACCCGATCTCACGCTGTAGGGTGAAGTTCCAGTTCCAGGCGGTGGGGATCTTGAACACCGGGTCCGAGGTCATGAAGAACAGCGGGAACGAGGCGGTGGCGGCCCCGCCCGGCCTGTCCGCCAGGCCGTTGGACACTGACACCATCGGCTGTAACGGAGGGTTGCCGCCCAGGAAGATGTTGTCGCTGACAGCGGGGCGCGCCGTGAACTGGCCGCCCCCCGCGCGCACGACCGTTTTCGTGTTCAGCGAATAGGCGACACCCACGCGCGGCTGAAAGTTCAGCCATTGCCGCTGGCCCCAATAGTTGGCGTCGGAGCCGCTCCACAACCGGTCGAATTGCCCGCTATCGGCCAGCGCGATCCGGCCCTTGGCCGCCTTGGGCCAGCCCTTGCCGGGGAAGAACACACCGTTGTACAGATCGCCGACGCCGGGACTGATGAACCCAGTCTTCGGATCCTGTTGCACGGCTTTCTTCGGGTCGTAGCGGTTGGGATCGAACACCGCGATGTTGCCCCACAGGCTGTAGTAGTAAGGCGTCTGCACGGTGTGGCGCAGGCCGAACTCCAAGCGCAGCTTGTTGGTGGCCTTCCAGGAGTCCTGGACGAACCACTCGAACATCTGGGCGCGATAGGGCGTGGAGGCACGCTGGCCGATCTCGGCGTAGGTGTCGAACAGGCCGAGGGCCGCGTTGGAGATGGCAGTGCCCGTGGCGTTTGCCCGTCCATCCGTAAACACGAACCGCCCGTTCTGGTTGGTCGAGCCGCCCGGCACGCCGCTCACGTTGATCTGGTCGAAGTCGTTCTGCCCCGACCGCTCAAACAGCACTCCGGCCTTGAACGTGTGCGAGCCGTGTGTCTTGCTAATGTTGTCGGAAAAGACGTAGATCGGGCCCGTCGAGCTGGACGGATACGGGCTGCCCTGCAGGATCTGGAAGTTCGACATCTCGACCGTCGGGATCTTGTTGTAGATCTCCTTTTTCTCGGGGAAGATGTACGGGTAGTTGATGCCGTACTTGGTGCGGTCCCAGCGCTGCCCTTCCTGCAGGATGCCGATGAACACGCGGTCCACGCTGGCCGAGGCGTTGAACTCGTTCACCATCGTGGGGCTCACGGTCCAGATGTAATTCAGTGACGTGGTCTTATTCGGCCGGCTCCAGGTGGTGACGGCGCGGTCCGTGTTGTCCCGGAAGGCGTCGATGGAGTGCAGCATAAAGTTCTGTCCGCGGAACCGGAAGTTGTGGTTCTGGCCCGGGATGAAGTCGATCGAGATGGTGTCCTTGCGGATGTCCTCAGGTTGCGGGCGGGTCTGGATGAAGTTGTTCCGTCCGGCCAGATCAATGCCTGGCCGCGCGTTGGGCGCCGGCAGCGCGTTGATGAACGCCATGCCGTTTGTGCTCCAGCGCGCCTGCGGGATGATTCCGCCCGCGAACACGGCGCCGGTCTGCTGCGGATCGTTGATCGCCGTCTTGCTCTGGTAGTACGGGCTGGCCCGATCGATCAGCTCCGAGAAGTTGCCCTGGCGCATCAGGTTGGTGGGCACGGTGATGATGGCCGTGCTCTCGCGCCGGCGCCGGATGTACTCCTGGCTCCAGAGGAAGAACAGCTTGTTGCGGTCCTTGTTGAGCTTGCCCGGGATGTAGACCGGGCCGCTGAGGTTGTAGCCAAACTGGTTGAACTTGTCGGCCGGACGCTTCGCGCCGGCCTTGTTGTTGGACCAGCTATTGGCGTTGAGTTCCGTGTTGCGGAAATATTCGAACACTTTGGCGTGGAAATCGCGGCTGCCGCTGCGCGTGACGAAGCGGATCTGGCCGCCGCCGGCCCGCCCGTATTCGGCGTTGTAATTCGCCGTCAGGATCTGGATTTCCTGCAGCGAATCGACGTCGACGACGCCGATCGAGGTGCCGTTGGCGCGGGTACGAATGGCGGGGGCGCCGTCGATGGCGATCAGGTTGTCCTGGTCGCGCCCGCCGTTGATTCGCAGGCCGCTGGACAGGCCGTAGCTGAATCCCGCCAGCGTGCCGCCTTGCACCCCCGGCTTCAACTGCGCCAGGAAGAACGGGTTGCGCCCGTTCAGCATCATGTTCTCGATCTGCTTGCCGTCAACGAGCTTGCCCACCGTTGCGGTTTCCGACTGCAGCATGACGGCCTCGGCCGTCACGCTCACGGTTTCGGCCAAGGCGCCCACCTGCAATTCGGCGTCAATCGTCGCTGGGATGCTGGGGTCCAGTTTGTTTTGCGTCTTGATGTACTTCTTGAAACCCGGCGCTTCCACCGTCAGGGTGTAGTAGCCGGGCGGCAGGTTGGGTACGACGTAGTACCCGCTTGCCGTGGTTGTGGTCTTGCGTTCCAGGCCGGTCGCCTCGTTCTTGATCGCCACGCCGGCGTTGGGAACGACGGCCCCGGTCGGGTCTTTCACGAATCCCGAGATTTGGGCGGTGTCGGACTGCGCCCATGTTGCCGGCACGGCGGCAACCAGGCACACAAACGCCACCACCAAGACAAATGCGGCTCTCCGCCACAATTGATTCATGGCTCTCTCCTCACGCTCTGTGTTTGTTAGCAATCCCTCTACCGCTTATCCGAATACGCCTAACTCCCGCTATCCTATACACCAAATCGGCGGCGAAAGTCCAGCGCAAATCACAGCCGCAGCAGGCGGGCGGCCGTCGCGCCGTAAATCTTGCGCAGGGTATCGGCCGGCAGGCGCAATTCGCGAAAAATCCCGTCGTGCCACTGCTTGGCCTGTGCGTACTCCTCGACCTTCAGGATGTCGGTGCCGAACAGGATCTTCTCGAAGCCGCCGGGCCACCAGAAGTGATAGCGGTAGAAATCGGCGTTCTTGTTGGCGCGCCAGCCGCCGCTGGCCGCGCCCGTCAGATCGACGTAAACGTTGGGATGCAGGCGGGCCAGCGTGGAAGCCTCCTCGTGCCAGGGAACACCGAGGTGGGCCAGCACCAGGTTCATTTGCGGGAAGGCCCGCGCCACGGCGTCCACCCGGATCGGCCTCATGCGGTCGGAATTGACGTCGCGCTTGCGGTCGGCCGGCGTGCGCATGGAAATGCCGGTATGGAACAACACCGGCATGCCGTACCGCTCGGCCCGTTCGTAGACGGGGTAGAAGGCCTTGTCGTCGTAGCCGGAGTAAGGGTTGTGCAGCTTCAGCCCGCGGAAGCCCTGGCCGTGGAGTTCATCGACCAGCTCCGGCGGGTCGCCGCCCAATTGCACGAAGCCCAGCCCGATGATCCGGTCCGGGTGCTGCTGGAAGGCTTCGCGGACTTTTTCGTTCGGCTCCATGTCGAAGCCTTCGCCGGCCGTGCACAGGCAGATGCGGTCCACGCCGGCGCGGTCCATCTCCTCCAGCAGGCGCGGCAGGAAATCCGGCTGTCGGGCGTAGTGGGCGTGAAAATCAATGACGGGCGAGTTGTTCGAGTCCATCCTTGCCAATCATAGCTCTTCTTGTTCCGCTGGCG
>Ga0315284_10002585_pt1 | contig 25858 bp, 17 predicted proteins | sample YL17G09_16_MG_FD_203696 | JGI IMG/M metagenome (GOLD analysis project Ga0315284, IMG submission 203696) | Sediment microbial communities from Yellowstone Lake, YNP, Wyoming, USA - YL17G09_16 | ecosystem: Environmental > Aquatic > Freshwater > Lake > Sediment | place: USA: Wyoming | collected...
CTGTGCCTGCTTATACATGACCGTGATCGGCACCTGCCGTCCAAAGGGTATTTGCCGCCCAGTCAGTTCCAATGCCAGCGCGCGTTCATAAACGGATTCCAGGAATCCGGATCCGAGTAGTTTGTGCACCTCCATCGAAGCGCCGATGACCGTTCCTGAGAGTTCTTCATCGAGCATTCCAGCCTCCATCGTATCTAAGCGGCGGCCCCAGTACTTGATCGAGAGTATTTTGACAAATCCGTGAAATCCGTGGAATCCGTGGCGTTTTTGTTTTGATTTCTCCAGGAGTGACTCTCACTTCCGATTGCACCCCTGCCGGACTGTTTGATTGACCCCTTTTCGCCTTTACGGGTTTCCGGGTAGTCCGTATAATGGATAGGTAAAGACGCGTCGGGCATTCGCTTATGTTTGAAAAGTACACCGAAAAAGCACGCAGAGTAATTTTTTTCGCCCGTTATGAGGCCAGTCAATTCGGCAGTCCATACATCGAGACCGAGCATCTACTGCTGGGTCTGATCCGTGAAGACAAAAACCTGACCAACCGCTTTTTCCCTAAAGCAAATGCCTCTATCGACACTATTCGCAAAGAGATAGAGGGCCGCACCATGATTCGCGAAAAGGTGTCGACTTCGGTCGATCTCCCCTTTTCCGACGAGAGCAAGCGTGCCCTGAATGCCGCGGCGGAAGAATCGGAGCGCCTCGCGCACAAGCACATTGGGACTGAGCACATGCTCCTTGGACTGATGCGCGAGGATAGGTGCGTTGCGGCTGAGATCCTTCGAGAGCGAGGGCTGCGGCTTTCGATGATCAGGGAGGAACTGGGGCGTGGCATGCCGGAAAAGCACGGCCAAAGCCGTGGGAAAGAGACTCTGAGCCTGGCGGAGTTCTCGCGTGATTTAACCGAAGCTGCGGCCAACGAAGCCTTGGATCCCCTTGTGGGTAGAAGCACAGAGATCGAACGCATGATCCAGATCCTGTGCCGGAGAACGAAGAACAATCCCGTTCTCATCGGGGAGCCCGGGGTGGGGAAAACGGCTATTGTCGAGGGTTTGGCCCAGCGAATTGTGAACGGCCAGGTTCCGCCTCCACTGATGGACAAGAGAATCCTGGCATTGGACATATCTTTGATCGTGGCCGGCACGAAGTACCGGGGCCAGTTTGAAGAGCGGCTCAAGACGATCATGAAGGAATTGATCGAAAACCGCAATCTGGTGGTTTTCATCGACGAGTTGCACACGCTGGTCGGCGCCGGTTCAGCCGAGGGATCGCTTGACGCTGCCAATATTTTAAAGCCGGCGCTGTCACGCGGAGAGATCCAGTGTATCGGCTCCACCACACCCTATGAATATCGGCGCTCGATCGAAAAGGACAGGTCTCTCGAACGTCGCTTTCAATCGATCAAGGTTGCCCCTCCTTCGGAAGCCGAGAGCATTCAGATCCTGCAGGGCATCAAGGAAAAGTACGAGAACTTCCACCAGCTGAAATATACGGATGAAGCCCTGGAAAACGCGGTTTACCTCTCCAATCGTTATATTTCGGACCGTTTCCTGCCTGACAAGGCCATCGATCTCATCGATGAGGCTGGAGCGCGCGTGAAGCTGCGCTCCATCTCCGTGCCGGAGGAGTTGATCAACATTCAGCGCCGGATCCGCATCATCGGCGGCCGGATCGAAACGGCAATCTCGGCGCAGGAATTCGAGAAGGCGGCGCGGTATCGACTGGAGGAGGATCTCGAACAGGTACACCTCCAGGTTATCAAGGAACGCTGGCGTCCCAGGAGTATCGTCCCCTTGAAGGTGACGCGCGAGGATATCGAGGAAGCCATCGCAAAATGGACCGGGATTCCGGTTGCTTCGATCCATGAAGAGGAGAAAATAAAGCTTCTGCGCATGGAGGAGGAACTGCACAAGAGAATTGTGAGCCAGGAAAAGGCGATCTCAGCCCTCAGCAAGGCGATCCGCCGCTCCCGCGCCGGATTGAAATCGCCGAAACGGCCGGTCGGTTCGTTCCTGTTCCTCGGGCCGACGGGCGTAGGCAAGACTGAAATGGCGAGATCTCTGGCGGCTTTTCTTTTTGGCAGCGAGAATGCCATGATCCGGCTCGATATGTCGGAGTACATGGAAAAGCACTCGGTTTCCAAGCTCATCGGATCGCCGCCAGGCTATGTGGGGCACGAAGAGGGAGGCCAGCTCACCGAAAAAATAAAGCGCAATCCGTACTCGGTCTTGTTGCTGGATGAGATCGAGAAGGCGCATCCGGATGTTTATAACATCCTGCTCCAGGTCTTCGAGGACGGGCAGCTCACGGATTCGCACGGAAACACCATTGATTTCAAGAACTGCCTTATCATCATGACCTCCAATCTCGGGGCCCGGTTTCTGGAGAAGCGCGGCCACCTGGGCTTCCGCACCACATCCGAATCCGATGCCAAGAAGACAGAAGACATGGTTCTGGCTGAGGCGAAGCGGATCTTTAATCCGGAATTCCTCAATCGGCTGGATGAGATCATTCTCTTCGAGGCGCTCACTGCCGAAGATCTGGAAAAGATTGTCGAATTGCTCATCAGCCAGGAAAATGAGGTCTTGAAGCAGAAGAAGATCAGAATTCTGCTCCATGCCGAAGCCCGCAAGTGGATCGTGGAAAAAACATGCGCGGATCGTTCTTACGGCGCTCGCCCGCTGCGCCGCGCCATCCAGAAGTACATCGAGGATCCGCTGTCGGAAGCCCTCATTAAAAACCAGTTTAGGCCGGAGACTCTCCTTGAGATCTACTTGGACGGGGATAGCCTATACTATTTGCCAGGCGGCGAAACCGTCGAAAGCGGAGTAAAGCTGAGCCTGTAAGCCGGCAAAAATTGGAACCCGTCTCAGGGCGGTGGAGTATAGTACGCAGGCGAATCTCATGCTGGATTTACATCCCCGTTTCATCTAAGATATGCGTTTCGTCTAACATGCTGCAAGAGCTGCGATTGACAGAACCGGTTGCGTTTGCATGAAGCTGGAGGATGGATGTTGAAGTTGGTCAAGCCGGGAATCTGGTATTTGGTCGGGATCCTGCTCGCAGGTTCGCCCCTGATTGCCCAGCAACCCCAGAAGCCGAAGGAAATCCTCATCGAGAGAATCGACATCCGTGGGAACCGCCGGATGAAAGAGGAGGATATCCGGTCCTACATTCAGTCTCGTCCCGGGGACGTCTACGATGAAGAACGCCTGCAGTTTGATCTCAGGTCTATCTACAAAGAAGCCAAGTGGTTTGAAAATGTAGAAGTCACATCGATGGACGGCGATACCGGGAAAATCGTCACCTTCCTGCTGCAGGAAAAGCCGCTGATTCGCGAGATCAAGTACACCGGCAACAAGTCCTTCACCGAATCAAACATCCTCGATCATTTCAAGGAACGAAAGGTCGGCATTGTCCAGGATTCCATATACGAGCCGGCCAAGATCCGCGCAGCTGAAAAGGCGGTCAAGGAACTGCTGCTGCAAAACGGCCGGCCGCTGGGAACGGTGCATTCGGAAATTGAGCAGGTTCCTCCGAGCAGCGTGCGCCTGACATTTGTGGTCGATGAAGGCCCAAAGGTCCGCATCGGAGACATCCGATTCGTGGGCACCACGATCTTCCCGGAAAAAGAACTGAAAACAGCTTTGAAACTCACTAAGGAACGCGGCCCGGTTACGATTTTCAAGGGGACCGACAAGTACTACGAGGATAAGCTGAACTATGACCTGGAGACCAATCTCAGAGCCTACTACCAGGAGCGGGGTTACTTGCAGGTTCAGATTGGCGATCCGCTCACACGCATTTTTGAAGGACCTCGGGGAAGCATCCCGATGTTGAGAAAGACCAAGGAGCAGTTCCTGGTCGAGATCCCGATCGAAGCAGGCGAGCAATACAAGCTGGGCGATTTGAAAGTGGAAAATTGCGGGATCTTCAAGTGCGATTTTCTGGCCAATCTTTTCCAGATGAAGAAGGGGGATGTTCTCAACTACAAGAGAGTCAAGACCACGGTTGATAATATCAAAAAGCTCTTCGGCAATTACGGCTTCATTGACGCGGACCTGATCCCGGACCAGACGCCACACCCCGAAACCAAGACGGTGGATCTCACATTCAACTTGCAGCCCGGCAAGCAGTTCACTGTGCACCGCATCAATTATGAGGGCAACACGAAGACGCGCGACAAGGTAATGCGACGCGAGTTCGTCATCGAGGAAGGCAAGATCTTCAGCAGCCAGTTGCTGGAAACCTCCGTGCAACGTTTGAACATGTTGGGTTTCTTCGATAAGATCGAGGACAAGGACTACAGCGTCACACCGGATCCCAAGACGGGCTTGGTGGACGTTACGGTGAAGGTGAAAGAAAAAAGCCAGCAGTCCATCGGTTTGTCGGGCGGGATCAGCGGCATCTCGGGCAGCTTTATAGGCGCGAACTATCAGACCAACAATCTGGGGGGGCGGGGCGAAAGTCTGGAATTCTCCTTTACCGCGGGGACTCGGACCACGGATTTTGTCGTATCGTTCAATGAACCTTACCTGCTCGATACCCGTTGGAACATGGGGCTTTCGGTTTTCAACTCCCGCAACCGGTTTGACACTTACAGTGTGTTCGGGTACACGAATTACCAAACGGGACATCCCAGCCAGTTGTTTACTCAGCGCACAACCGGCGTAACCCTGAATCTCAGCCGTCCACTTGGACTTTCATGGTGGCGGCTGGGAACGAGCTACACTTACCAGAAGATCTCAGTCGCCGATATCGCATCCGGATTCGAGGCGTATGCCCTCGGACAGTTTACGGGCTTTGCTCCGGGCGGAGATGCTTCCGCGGCCTTGAAGGGAATTATCCGCAGCGAGGTTACGCCCACGCTTTCCTTTAATTCCACCAACGCCTATTTCAATCCCACACGCGGCCACGCCATCACTTTGTCCGTGGGCGTGGCGGGAAGCGTTCTGGGGGGAGACTTCAGCCTGTTCCGTCCCTCGATTGAATACCGCCAGTTCTGGCCTGACAAATGGATCAGCAACAGGCGCAATACGTTTGGCTTCCGTCTGGTGGGCCAGTATGTGAAGGCGTTCAACGGCTCAGCGGTGCCATTTTTCGACCGCTTTTTCATCGGCGGCGAGACCACAATCCGCGGCTTTGACATTCGTTCAATCAGCCCGCTGGTCATCACATCCACGCGCAAGCTGGATGCCCAGGGCAATCCTATCATCGATCTCGGCACCGGTTTGACGCGGATAGACCGCAGCATCAATCCAATCGGCGGCGATACCAGCATTCTTTTCAACGGGGAATATCGCATTCCGATTGCAGGCCCGTTGATGATGTCGGCGTTCCTTGACATGGGCCTTGCGACCGTGACCGACCGTAGCGTTCTGGGCACATTCGGGACCTCAACAACGAACAGCCTGGCCGACTCCACGAATCGGGTCATTCGCAGTTCGACCGGAGTGGAGTTGTCCTTCTTGTTGCCCATGGTAAACGCCCCATTCCGCCTGATCTTCGCTTACAACCCGCAGGTTTTCCATGGCACGGTCATGATAGGAACGATCCCGTTCAGTATTAAGGAGCCTCGCCACGATATCAAGTTTACGATCGGACGCAGCTTCTAATTCCATTTTCTCGTGGTATGGTAAGTATTTTGATTTTTTGTTTGTGTGTCTGCAATCTGAGTTTCAGTTGCGCTCATCGAGCAATCGAGAGGATCGCCAAGGCTTAGCACTTAAAAAGAGCAAAGGAGAGTACATTTAATGAGTCGAAAAACCATCCTGATTTTGGCAACACTGTTGGCCCTGCCTATGTTGTGCGCGGCGCAAAATCCCCCGACCCCGCCCCCTCCCCCGGCAGCTAAGGAAGCGCCTCCGGTCGTGATCGGGCCGGCAAAGGTCGCTTTCATGAATATTCAGCTGGCGATTGCGAATTGTGATGAGGGCAAAAAGGAATCGAGCATGCTGAATGGTTACGTGGATTCAAAGAGTTCCGAGCTGCAAAAGATGCAGAAGACTGCGGAAGCGCTTAAAACACAGCTCGACGTGCAGGGCTCCAAGCTGACGGACGAAGCGCGGGCAGATCTTGCCGACCAGATCGAAAGCCAGGACACCGCCGTGCAGCGCTTCCAGCAGGACACCCAGAAGGACATCGACGGCCGCAGACAGAAGCTCCAGAACGGCATTGCCCGCAAGATGCTCCCCGTCATTGAGAAAGTAGCTAAGGAGAAGGGCTTGCAGGTAGTGCAGTTCCTCGATGTTGCCCAGATTTTTGGGTATGTCGACCCGTCCCTGGTGATCACCGATGATGTGGTCAAGGCATACAATGTGACATATCCCGGCGCCGCGGCAGCTCCGGCAGTCAAGAAGTAATCCGGAGATTCCAGCCTCACCTGCGGAATTGGCTGGCAGGCGCCCTGTTTTAGTTGATACGATCCTGGGGATGACGCGGGTGTCATCCCCTTTTCCCATCTCCCATCCGAGTTGATTCCCGAGGAATCATGGAAGGTACTTTCTCTGCCTGGAAGATTCGAGAGATTCTGGAGATCATGCCGCATCGCTACCCTTTGTTGCTGGTCGATCGCATCGTGGAATTTGACGGCCGGCATAAGATGGTTGGCATTAAGAACGTCACCTTCAACGAAGCCTTTTTCCAGGGTCACTTCCCGGAGCATCCGGTCATGCCGGGCGTGTTGGTCGTGGAAGCCCTGGCACAAGTCGGCGCGATTTTCCTCTTCAGTTCGGGCGTGAGAAAAGACAAAAAGCTCGTCTACTTTTCGGGAATCAACAACTGCCGCTTCCGTCAACCCGTGATCCCGGGAGACCAGATCCGGCTGGAAGTCACGGCCATCACGCGCCGCGGCAATTTCTTTAAAATGAAGGGCGAAGCCTTGGTGGACGGGGCGCTTGTTGCCGAGGCGGAAATGTCCTGCGCGATCGTCGATCGCAGCTAGACGATATTTCTATCGGCGCCGATCTCGAAACTCGGTGGATAGCAAATCCATATGAGCATTCATCCTACGGCTATTATCGATACCAGGACGGAAATCGGGGCGGATGTCATGATTGGCCCCTACTGCGTGGTGGCAGCGGATGTCCGAATAGGAAATGGCACCGAGCTGGGGCCCTATGTGAGCGTGCAGAGCCACTCGGTGATCGGCGAGTGCTGCCGTTTCTACGGCCACTCCTCGATCGGAACCGATCCACAGGACCTGAGATACAAGGGCGAGTTGACACGCCTCCAGATCGGCGATCGCAACGTGTTCCGCGAGTTTGTATCGATCAATCGGGGCTCGGCGCATGGCGGCGGCATTACCGTGATCGGGAATGACGGTCTGTTCATGGCATACAGCCACGTAGCGCACGACGGCCGCATCGGCAATCATGTCATCTTTGCCAATGCCGCTACACTGGCAGGTCATGTCACGGTCAGCGACCACGCGCAGGTCGGAGCCTTCAGCGCCGTGCATCAGTTCTGCCGCGTGGGCCCTCATGCCTTCATCGGCGGATTTTCCGTGGTGACCCGCGATGCCCTCCCATACATCAAGACGGTAGGTCTACGGAATGAGGCCAATATTTACGGCATCAACACCATTGGATTGCAGCGCAAAGGCATTCCCGAGGACTCCATCGAGGAGCTGAAAAAAGTCTATCGCATCCTCTTTCGTTCCCAACTCAACACCGGCGACGCCTTGGCCAAGATACGGGAAGTAAAATGGACGGCGCCGGAAGTCGCGGTATTGATTGAATTCATCGAAAGCTCCGAGCGAGGATTCATTCGCTGACTTCCTCAAGGCACGGGATCAGCCTGTCATGCGCATGAAAACGCACGACCCCTCATTTTCGAAGCATCTGAAAGTCGCGGCGGACTTAGAATAGGCACCATGAGCGGCACTGCCACCAAATACGGGTTGATCGCTGGAAACGGCAGGTTTCCTTTTATGGTGCTCGAGTCCGCACGCGAGCGGAAGATCGAAATGGTCGTCGCCGCCATCAAAGAAGAGACCTTCCCGGAAATTGATGACTGTGGCTATCCGGTACACTGGCTCGGCCTCGGCCAGCTCGGCAAGCTCATACGCGTGTTCCAGCAGGCCGGCGTCAGCAAGGCCATTATGGCAGGCCAGGTCAGGCATGTTCAGATTTTCGGTTCTTCCCTTCCCGATCTGACCATGATCAAGTTGATTGCCGGCCTGAAACACAAGAGCACGGACGCCCTGATTGGAGCGGTAGCCAGGGTGCTGGAGGAATCGGGGATCGAGCTGCTTGATTCCACCGAATTCCTGAAACCGCATATGGCTCCTGAGGGGACATTGACCAAAAGGGGACTCAATCCGCACGAGCAGGCTGACCTGGAGTTCGGCAGGCCGGTGGCGCACAAAATTGCTCTCATGGATATCGGCCAGACCATCGTGGTCCGGGATCGGGCCGTAGTTGCCGTGGAAGCGATGGAAGGAACAGACGCGACGATTCAGCGCGCCGGCGCTCTGGCCGGAGGCAAAGATCTGACCATCATCAAAGTCAGCAAGCCCAAACAGGATATGCGGTTCGATGTGCCGGTGATCGGGCCCTCAACCATTCGCAATATGATTGATGCCGGCGCAACGGCTTTGGTGCTGGATGCCGGCCGGACTTTGTTGGTCGATCGCCGCCAGCTGGTGGAGATGGCGGACGCCAGGGGCCTCGCCGTCGTGGCACTGCCCCCGATCGAGTAAAGTGCCGATCCGCTCGGCAGAGGAGCAATTCGTGGACAAGATCCGTGTCGGTGTAATCGGAGTGGGAGCGCTCGGGCAGCACCACGCCCGTATTTATTCCACCCTGCCCGAGGCCACGCTGGTCGGGGTGGTGGATACCCACCCGGAACGCGCCGAGGCCATTGCCGGGTCCTTCAACACCCAGCCCCATTCTGATTACCGGCAGCTGTTCGGCAAGGTGGATGCCGTCAGCATTGCAACCCCGACCACGCTGCATGCAGAAATAGGAGAGCAGTTCCTGAAGCAGGGAGTGAGCGTGCTGGTCGAAAAACCGATCAGTCATAGCCTCGACGATGCCGACAGGCTCATCCGCGCCGCTGAGGCCGGCCGCGGCATCCTGCAGGTGGGGCATCTGGAACGCTTCAATCCGGCCATCCAGGCCGTGCGTGAGATCGTCAACAGGCCGCGGTTTTTCGAAGCCCATCGCATGGGTGTGTTCTCGCCGCGCAGCCTGGATATCGATGTAATCCTCGACCTCATGATTCACGATCTGGATATTATCTCCATGCTGGTCCCGACACCGGTGGTACACATTGAAGCCGTTGGCATCGCAATCTTGACCAGACGCATCGACATTGCCAACGCACGCCTGCAGTTCGCCGACGGTTGCGTGGCCAATGTGACAGCCAGCCGCGTTTCCATGGAGAAGATACGCAAGCTCAGGTTTTTCCAGGCACGCGAGTATATCTCCATCGATTACACGAGGCAGGATGTCGCTGTCTTCCGCCTCGATCGTCCCCCGGCCGGCGCCTCGCAGATTGTCTCCCAGAAACTTACTCCCCCGCGCCGGGAGCCGCTCGATGCCGAGCTGCGCTCATTCCTGGATGCAGTCCAGGGACGCAGCCCGGTGGCGTGCACGGGTGCCGAGGGTCGCAAAACACTGGAATTGGCCCTGCAGGTCCTGGAGAAGGCAGAAAAGGCGCAAGCACAGGCGTTGAATCAGGAAACTACCGTAAGTCCCTAGAATTGACAGAGGTTAGCTTACTTCTCTATACTTGGAAAGCCAATCTCGGCTATAGCCCATGTTTGATTATGCAATCGGCCACTATCAGACTCACCCGCCCAGCAGGCGGATGCTCGCCTCCTGGGCCCTCAGCATTTTGAGCCATGCCGCGGCAGTGCTGATTCTCTACCAATATCCAGAGCTATTTCGCGACGGCGTGCATATCTGGTACCAACGGCCTGCGCCCCCCCTCGCAGCACGAGAGCCGAAGTGGCGCAGCCTGGCGGTGCTGAATTCAAAGATGGAGATGCCTCCGGTCGAGGAAATAAGAAAGAACCTGTACGATTGGAACCGGGCTAAGGACCTGGAGGAAAGCCACAAGCCGATTCGCATCAACCTGCCCACCGGCATGGTCGATACTGTCCTCACGTCTCCGCCCAAGCCGGAAACGCCGCCGGCACCCGTGAATCCGGTTGTCTCGGCGCCTGGTAATGCGGCCACAAACACACCGCCCCCCGCCGGCAATGCGGTGCGCCCGGAGGTTGCGGAGGCAAAAAAAACGCCTCCCCCTGTTTCACCCGATGCGCCGCCAAAGCAGATTCCAAAGGGTGCGGGTGATCCCGCGGCGCCCCCCTCCAATGCCGCGGCAGCTTCAGGTTCCGGCGGCGCAGCCCGAGGCGATGCCGCGGGTTCAGGCAGGAAAGATGCCCAGGATGCGGCGCAGCAGATTCGAGCACAAGGCCCGGTGTTTTTCGACGCCAAGGGATTCAATCTCGATGATTACGCCAATCTGGTGAGGGAGCGTATCAAACAGAACTGGTTCATCCCTTCCAATCTGCGCAACTACCAGGGAAACGCCACGATTCTTTTCTACATCACCAAGGACGGCCAGGTCACCGGCGCCAAAATAGAGGTGCCGTCGGGGAGCGACTCTTTGAATATGTCGGCACTGAGCGCTGTCTGGGGATCGGCCCCGTTTCCACCCCTGCCCAAAGGGTTTCCGGCTGACCGAGTGGGCGCCCGCCTGGTCTTTGCTTACAACGAACGACAGTGACCGTTCAGCCGGTCAGGCACGACGATCGAACCGTAGGGGGTCATGCATAGAGCTGCGGCAAATTCATTACGATCCGCGCCCGGTATCCTGGTTCTCTTCTGCGGCCTGCTTACCGGTGCCTGCGGTCACAAAAATGCTCCAGTGAAGCCCCCGGCGCCTCTCCCGCCGGTGACAAACATACCTTCCCGGCAGCCGGCGCCGACACCTCCTCCCAATGTTCCCGCGCCGGTACCGGCCGCCAAAACCACCACAGGCACAGTCAAACCGCCGGTTCCGCCTCCAGCCCCCGACATTCCAGTCACTCGGGGACCTTCCATACGCATCGGACTGACCGTTCCTGCCGAAGAGCTCAGGATTTCCTCTGCCGGCGAGTTCATTCTGGTGGAGAAAACGCCGGAAGCCGGACGGAGAACCCTGACCGGCCAGGTGCAGGTGCGCCTGGAGCGCCCTCTTTCGGAGCCCGCCGAGATTTATCGGGTTCAGGTCGCATCACTCAGCAATGCAGCCGCGGCCGAAAAGCTCGGGCGGCAATTAAGCGAGCAATTCTCCATGCCGTCGGTGGTTCACGAAAATACAGCCGCGGGGATGAACCAGGTGCGCATCGGCCGGTTCGCCGCGCGTAACGAAGCCCAGGGATTCGCGGCGGGACCGCTTGCCGCAGCCGGCTATCGCGACGCCTTCGTTGTGCGCGAGGTCGGTGAAGCGGGCAAAGGAGAACCTACTCTGGCTTTGCGCGGGCCCGAGAATCTCCTCCGGGTCAGCCGCGCAGGTTATCTATTCCTGCCCGCTACGGAGTTGAATTTTCTGCGCCTGAACGGCAAGCCCTATCGGGGTGTGCTGGATGTCAGCCTCAACAGAGACGGCCGTGTCAAAGTCGTCAACCAGCTGGGAATGGAGGAATACCTGCTCGGCGTCGTGCCAGCGGAGTTAAGCCCGGTCAGCTACCCGGAGGAAGCCGCCCAGGCAGCGCAGGCAATCGCGGCACGGACCTATGCCCTTAAAAATATGGGCAGGTACCGCTCCGATGGATTTGATCTGACCGATGATACCAACACTCAGGTATATGGAGGAGTAGCGCTGGAGAAGGAGATCTCCAATGCCGCGGTGCGGAAGACCTCGGGCCTCGCCATCTATTACAAAGGAAATCTCATCGACGCCATGTACATGTCGACCTGTGGCGGCCGCACGGAGGATTTCGCCAACGTTTTCGATACCGCGCCGGTGCCCTATCTGCAAAGCGTCTTCTGCACGGTGGAAGGAGCTTCTGCCGAGATGCCGGGCGCCGACCTGGAAGGCAGCCATGATTTTAATCAGGTGCTCCTTACCGATAACGGCTGGCCTGCCAATCGTGAATTGGAGCTAGCCCGGGTGCTTGGGCTGATTGATCTCAATCCCATCACGCCGGAGTCCATGGCGGGCGTCCCCGGGACAGACGAAATCAAGGGCTGGATCGAGAAAAGCATGAATCTGGCCGGCAAAACCAAGGCGCCGGGCGAGGCCCATGCGACGGACATCGCCTTGCGCGCAGGGTTCCTGCGTTATGCAGCGGAATCCTTCTTCGGCCAGCGCGATATCGCCCGGAGCGTATCTGAGTCCGACACGGCATACTATCTCAGCAATTTCAGCGACGGAGCCAGTACGCCTGAATATGCCCGCCGCGCGCTCGCCTATCTCGTCCAACGGAGGCTTTGGCAGCCGTATCCCGACAATAGCATCCGTGCCGCTCAGCCCATTCTTCGCAGTGACGCACTCTCACTCCTGGTCCGATGGATCCTCTCGGCGCGCCCCGACATTCTCAAGACCGGAGTATCCGCGGAACCCGCTGCCGAGATCGCCAGCGGCAATTCGAGGGGCATGCTCGCCGTCAAGCGCGGCAGCCGCACGGAACAAGTCCCTTTGGCCCATGATGTCCGCCTGTTTAAGACGATGGATGCCAGGAGCATGCCGGTGACTAAGATGCGCATCATCGGGGGAGAAAAGGTGGCCTTCCATCAAAAGCCCAACGGAGAGATTGATTTTCTGGAAGTGGAGCTCAGTCCGACCGGTGCTTCCAGCGACCGCCTGTCTCCCGTGGCCACCTGGCAGACCTCGATTCCAAGGACTGTGGTCGCGGAAAAGCTGCGCGCGCTGTCCGGGAATGTCGGGGTAATCCAGGACCTGAAGCCTGCCCGCCTGGGCATCTCGGGCCGCGTGGTCCAGCTGGAAATCATCGGCAGCAGAGGCTCAGTCGTGGTCAATGGTTACAAGGCACGCGGCGCCCTCGGGCTGAGAGATACCCTCTATACCCTGTCACGCGTGCGCGACAATGACGGCAGTATCTCCAGCTTCACCTTCGACGGACGCGGCTGGGGACACGGCATCGGACTCTGCCAGACGGGCGCAGTCGGCATGGCAAAGGCCGGACGCAGCGCCGAAGAAATCCTCATGACCTACTACCAAGGTGTCGAATTGCGCAAGGCGTACTGAGCCCCAATGAAGGATGGATATTGCGGAACCACACCATGATCGATCGTCAACGCTCTCAGCTTCTCGGAATCATCGTGCTGGCAATCATCCTGCTGCTCATTGCCTGTATTCGCTACTTCTTCGGGCTCGGCTGATCAATACCGAGGTCGGAGGTCGGAGGTCGGAGGTCGGAGGTCCGAAATCGGAGGTCGGATGCCGGAGGTCGGAGGTCGGAATCACCCTGCTATCGCGGTCATTGGCCCCACCGCATCGGGCAAGAGTGACCTGGCGCTGGCATTGGCGGATCGCTTTCGCGGAGAGATCGTCGTTTGCGATGCCCTGCAAGTGTACCGGCATATGGATATCGGCACCGCGAAGCCGGGCGTCGAGGCCCGCGCCAGGATTCCCCACCACATGCTCGACTTGCGCGATCCATGCGTTGACTTCTCCGCTGGGGATTACCTGCGGTTGAGCCGCGAGGTGCTGGATGAGATCAAGGCGCGATGTCGCACGCCATTCGTCGTGGGTGGAACCGGCTTTTATCTCAAAGCTCTGATCGAAGGGCTGTTTGCAGGACCGGGCAGATCGGAGGAACTCAGGCGCCGCATGCGCAACATCGTGGCAAAACGCGGTCCCGCGATCCTTCACCGCGCCTTGCGCCGCATTGATCCGGAGACCGCCGCGAAGCTTGCGCCCGCGGACGCAGAGCGCAATATTCGCGCCTATGAAATCTACCTGGTCACCGGCCAGACCATGAGCTCGTGGCAAGCACGACCGAGAGACTCCCTCTCCGGATTCCGTTGGCTCAAGCTGGGCATTCTCTGGCCGCGAACGCAACTCTATGCCAGGATCGACCAGAGGGTTGAAGAGATGTTCCGGCAGGGCTTCGTTGCCGAAGTCGAAGCTCTAACGAAGGAGTTTCCGCGCGAGTGCCATGCCTTCAAGGCGATCGGCTATCGCCAAATCGCCGGGTATCTCGAGGGCAGGTTCAGCCTGGAGGCTGCGATTGAAGACATACAACGCGAGAGCCGCCGCTATGCCAAGCGGCAAACCACATGGTTCCGCTCCAACCGAGAAATCGTGTGGCTGGACGCAACCCTGGGTGCGGAAGCCGTTCTCGAGCTGGCTTCTTCTGCCGTCGCCAGGTTCCTGGCCTGATTGGCGGGGAGCACCACTGATTGTCGCCTGGCCAATGCGGCACTCTCCGCCTCGGCCCCTCGAACCCGATCGCCATCAACATCGCGAAATCAATGGCGCTCCCGCAACACATTCTCTAGTGCAGATCCCGTGCCTCTTCGACCATGCCGATCAAATATGAGTTATTTGATTGTATTAAGATCGTTTATGACTTTGCAGCCTGCATGCCCCAGGGCTCATCCGTAACAATTGTGAGCTTGAGCGCTCACTTTTCCAGACGGATGGGTGGCAAACTCTTGTTCTTCGCGACGTGGCTTTTTCCCATTGCCTGAAATGCAGGGTTGTTATAATTCCAGTCTTGGAGGACAGGCCAGGAGAATCCTATGGAATTTCATCCAGTGATCGGACTCGAGGTGCATGCACAGCTCCTCACCAGCAGCAAGCTCTTTTGCGGATGCAGCACCCGGTTCGGCGCGCCTCCCAACTCGCAGACCTGCCCGGTCTGCCTGGGGTTGCCGGGCGCGTTGCCTGTGCTCAACCGGCAGGCGGTCGCGATGGCCGTGCGCGCTGCGTTGGCGCTTGGCTGTGCCGTCTCTCCGCTATCCGTCTTTGCGCGCAAAAATTACTTCTACCCTGATTTGCCCAAGGGATATCAGATTTCTCAGTTCGATTTCCCCCTGGCGGTGCACGGCAAGGTCAAGGTTCTCTGCGGGGAAAGGACGGAGGACGGACATATCGTGAACCGGCGCGAAAAGGTCTTTTGCATCACCAGACTGCACCTGGAAGAGGATGCAGGAAAATCGCTCCACGACGGCATGCCCGAATCGGATGCCAAGTCCTACGTGAACCTGAACCGGAGCGGCGTACCCCTGATCGAGATCGTGAGCGAACCCGACTTCCGGAGCAGCCAGGAAGCGTATGACTATTTGACGCAATTACGCAAGATCCTTCTTTACCTCGGTGTGTGCGACGGCAATATGGAGGAAGGAAGCCTGCGCTGCGACGCCAACGTGTCGATCCGGGCCACGGCTTCCGCCGAGTTCGGCACCAAGGTTGAGATCAAGAATCTGAATTCCTTCCGATACCTGCAGCGCGCCCTCGAATACGAGATCGAACGGCAGGCGCACGCGATCGCGCAAGGCGGCCGGATTGTGCAGGAAACCCGTCTCTGGGACGAGGGGAAAGGCTGTACCGCTGTCATGCGGAGCAAAGAGGATGCTCACGACTATCGCTATTTCCCTGAGCCTGATCTGCTCCCTCTCAGGCTGGACCCCGCATGGATTGATGGGCTGAGAGATTCGCTTCCCGAGCTGCCGCACCAGAAGACGCTGCGCTTCATGGCGGAGTATGAACTGTCGAGCGATGAAGCGCTACAGCTCACGTCGAGCCCTGCCATGGCCGCCTATTTCACCGAATGTTCCCAGGCGGCAGGCAATCCACGCGCGGCGCTCCACTGGATCACAGGTGACCTTGCCTATGCCCTCAAGAACTCAAACAAGGAAATCGATGCCTGTCCGCTGCCCCCGCAGCAGCTGGCCGCCCTGATCCGCATGATCGATGCGGGCGAAATCTCCGGGAAAATCGCTAAAACCGTCTTTGAGGAGATCTACCGTTCCGGCGCAGAGCCGGATGCGGCTCTGCTTCGCCTTGGGCTGGCGCAAATCAGCGATGAAGAGACACTGGAAGCAGCTATCGCCAAGATCATGGCCGCGAATCCGAAGCAGCTCGCGGAATATCGTTCCGGAAAGGACAAGCTCTTCGGCTATTTCGTCGGACAGGTGATGAAGGAAACCAAGGGCCAGGCAAATCCGCAGCTCCTGAATGACCTGTTGAAGAAGAAGCTCGCGGGATAGGAATCCGCATATTTATTGTGTGTGGGAAGGCAGGAGTCAGAAGACAGAAGTCAGAAGACAGAAGACAGAAGTCAGAAGTCAGAAGACAGAATGGAAGAGAAGGTTCGCTGCGGTTCATTCTGACTTCTGTCTGCTGTCTTCCTTCTTCAACCGGATTCTGGAAATGAAAAGATCCGAGTCGCGCAGACAGGCCGCGGCGCTGCGGCAGCGGCAGATACGAGCGAAGGCGTTCAAGCTTCCTCCTGATGGCTCGAGTCCGAGGTTTGTGGCCGATGTGATGCTCGGTCGCCTGGCCAAGTGGCTTCGCATCGCCGGATTCGATGTCCTCTACTCCAACCGATTTGCAGACGACGAACTGGTAGCCCTCTCCCGCTCGGAGGGACGCATCCTGCTTTCCCGCGACACGCGTCTCCTGGTACGCAAGGCCGTGGAACATTTCATCTTTCTGGAAAGCGAGGACGTCCAGTCTCAGATCAGGCAGGTGTTTGAAACCACCCACACTACAAACCTGGTCGGCATTTTGACCCGTTGCCTCTCCTGCAACGATCTTCTGGTGGAAACGCCGCGCGAACAAGCGCAGGAGAAAGTTCCGACCTTCGTTTTCAAAACTCAGACTCAGTTCAAGTCCTGCTCGAAGTGCAACAAGATCTATTGGGCCGGCACTCACCGGCAATCCGTTCTCCACACTCTGGAAAAACTCCTCTAATTTCCGACCTCCGACCGATGGATTCTGATGTAGATCCGCGGCGAAACGATGGCTGAAGCTCATGCTTTCAGCACACCGCTGCATGTCGGAGGTGGGAAACTAACCTCGATCATCGCCTGGAAGTCAACCGGGAGCCCGCGATATCTGGCCGGGTTGAAACGTCATCTTTTTGCCTCTTGACAATCGAGAGGTAAATTCGCTATCCTCCTCTCGAATCTCAAGAGGAGGATAAGCGTGGCGAAAAAGACCGATCTGATGCAGGGCACACTCGACCTGCTGATCCTGAAAACACTCAGCCTCGGTCCGATGCACGGCTGGGGCATCACTCAGCGCATCGAGCAGGTTTCGCGTCAGAAGCTGCGCATAAACCCGGGATCGTTGTATCCCTCGCTGCATCGCCTGGAGATCAAAGGTTGGATCAGCTCCGAGTTAGGCGCATCAGAGGCGAACCGGCGCGCGCGTTTCTACAAGCTCACCGCCGCCGGACGCCGCCGGTTGACCGTGGAGACGAATGACTGGGAGCGGATCACGGAGGCAGTGGAGCTCATATTGAAGATGGCATGAACCACTGCAGCAGTCGGTTGCCGTTAACGATGGCACGAGGAGGTTCCATGTTGCGCAAGGTAACAACCCGCATTCGTGCATTCATCCACAGCCGCAACCCTGATCACGAGATCGATGAGGAACTCCGCTTCCACCTGGAAATGCAGGCACGGGCCAACATGGAGCACGGAATGACCCACCCGGAAGCCCAGCGGGCGGCCGTGATTCGCATGAACGGCCTCGAGCAAGTGAAAGAGGCGGTGCGTGACACCCACAGGACCTTCTTCGATTCTCTCGCGCTAGATGTTCGGTACGCATTGCGAACCTTCCGACGCAGTCCCGGATTCACGGCCGTGGCCATCGTGACGCTTGCACTGGGAATTGGCGCGACTACATGCCTTTATAGCGTCGTTGATGCCGCGTTGTTCAGACCGCTCCCCTACGATCATCCGGACCGCATCGTCAGGCTGCAAAGTTGGGATATTCAAACAGGAGTAGTGGGCGAAGCCGTGACGCGCGATGTGTTTGATGCGATTCAAAACGCCCAGACGATCGATTCTGCTTCCCTCTACGTGCCTTTTGCAATCGACTCAACCGTTCTGATCAGGCACGGGGAGGCTGAAGTTTTTCGAACGGCTGATATTTCGGCGTCCTTCTTCCGGGTGCTCGGTGTGCAACCCTTGTTGGGGAGGCCATTCCGGCCGGAAGAGGAACAACCCGGACAGGATGGAGTTGCCATTCTGGATTTTGCTACGTGGCAGCGGTCCTTCGGCGGTGATACGGGGATTATTGGCAGGGAGTTGCCCTTCGAAGACGGGAACCGGACTGTTGTCGGCGTCATGCCTGCTGGTTTTCTTTATCCAGCCATGGCCGCTTCGCTCAGACCCGATATTCTGTTTCCCTTCGTTGCTCCTTTAGCTCGAAGAAACCTGAGTTCCTTCGTTGTCGCGAGGCTCAGGAGCGGCGTCCCACTCAAGGCCGCACAGGCTGAAGCGGACGTGATCGCGGCGCGTTTTCCCGCACGTCCGTTAGATGGGAACCCGGCCGGCATTCGTGTGTTGACGCTTCAAGAGTCTCTCGCGGGACGCCTGCGCCCCAGTCTGCTGCAGCTGCTCGGCGCGGTAGCCGGTCTTCTTCTCATTGCGTGCCTGAACGTGGCCAATCTGCTGCTGGCGCGGGGCGGCGCGCGTGAGCAGGAGTTTGCACTGCGAGCTGCGCTCGGGGCCAGCCGGCCGAGGCTGTTTCGTCAGCTGCTTACCGAAAGCGTTCTTTTGTCGGCTGCCGGCGCCGGGCCAGGTGTCCTCCTGTCATCCTGGATTCTGCCCTCCCTGCTGGCACGCCTGCCGGGAAGATTCCAGATCGTGCCTCACGTCGGAATCGATTCACGCGTACTTGTGGTTGTGCTGGCCGTCACCGCCGCCAGCAGCCTGGTGTTTGGTGTCTGGCCCGCCCTGGCCGGCTCCAGGGCGAACCTCACGGAACCGCTGAAGAGTGCCGGCGCGCGGCGCTACGAGCCGCAGCGTGCGGGTCGCTCGTTGCTGCTTGTTGTGGAGTCGGCGCTCGCCCTGGTGTTGCTCATAGGCGCGGGTCTGATGATCAACACGGTGATCCGGCTGGAAAGAATCGATTACGGTTTCGAGACGCACGGCCTGTGGATGACAAGGGTGCGGCTGGCCGAGAACCGCTACCCGGATGCCGTAAGAGTGGCGCAGTTTTATGACCGGCTTGAGGAACAATTGCGGAGGATTCCAGGTGTCCGTGATGTGGCGGGCGCCGATTCTCCGCCGCTTTTCGGCGGCATGGTCGGCGGCTTGCTCGGGATTCCCGGCAGGCCGCCCCTCCAGCCGCGGGCGGCCAACGTACGGCATGTGACGGCCAGCTACTTCAGTACCGTGGGGATGCCCTTTGTTAAAGGACGAGGATTTACAGATCGTGACGAGCTGGCCAGCCCGAGCGTCGCCGTGATCAACGAGAGCATGGCAAAGCGGTTCTGGCCGGGCCAGGACGCAATCGGGCAGACTTTGCTCGTGGACAAAAAGTGGGATGTCCAGATTATCGGCATCGTTCGCGATGTCTGTGAAAGCCCCGCCCAGAACGCTTCTCTGAGACTTTCAGTGGTCGAACCGGCCGTATACGTACCGGCAGGCGATGCCACGGATCGCCTCTTCCGCGCCCGGTTCTTCCTGGTTCGCACAGCCGATTCTGACAGGGACATGTCAAGCCCAATCGCACGGCAGGTAGAAATGCTTGCACCTGAGCAGCGAGTTGACGTTTCCGAGTACAGCCAAAACCTCGGACGCGGTTTCGCTGAGCCGCGGTTTTTTGCATTGCTGCTGGGAATATTCGGTGGTCTGGGCATGACCCTTGCGGCGGTCGGAATTGGCGGTATAACAGCCTACAGTGTTACTCGAAAGACATACGAAATCGGTATACGACTCGCCCTGGGAGCCACTCCGCGACAAGTTGTGTCGACGCTTGTGTTGAGTGTATTGATTCCTGTGTCGGCAGGTCTTGGACTTGGCTTTGGCGCATCGCTGATACTTTGCCGCATGCTCCAGAGACTGCTTTACGAAATTACTCCGACCGACCCGTGGACCTTTGTCGGCGTTACGATGGTGCTGGGACTCGTCGCCCTGATCGCCAGTTACGTGCCTGCCCGGCGTGCTGCCTGCATCGATCCGATGATCGCACTCAAGACGCAGTAGGGGGCTGTCTCCTACGAGGCGGCGAAAAAACCAAAAGCTTGTCGTAGAGGACGCAAAGAGGTGCGGACAATGCGCAATCCTGTTGTCATCGCCGTCATGCTATATCCCGGCATGCCGTGCAGCAAACGTGGATCCAATTGTCACATTTAGAAACCAGTGATACTGCACCAATATGGATCAAATGATCATTATCGCAGGAGCAGAAGAAATGATGAGAAAACTGTCGTTGCTTGCGGCGGTGCTCTTTGGCATGGTTGCATTCGCGAGTGCTCAACCTGATCTTAGCGGTACTTGGGTTTTGGTCACCTTAGAGAGTAACGTCATGGTGCCTAGAGGAGGAGATGTAAGCATGGTGCCCGGCGTGGGGTGCCAAAGCAGGTCAGGCCGCTATGCGGTGATAGTATCGCAGCATGCCGCCGAGCCGCTCGCGGCACGCTACCTCACCGGCGGTGGAGCCCACTTCCTCGCCCGGCTCGATCAGTCTGTTGTCGAGCCCCTGGTGATTGCGCTCTGCATGATCATGGCCTAGGAAATCGGCTACAGCGGCTTGCAGCGTTCTCTCCCCGAAGAAGATCAGGCGTTCCAAGCACTCCTCACTTTATCGATCGCATGAAACGTTCGTGGTTCGGGTTCAAGTTCTGAGATCGATGAAAATCCGCAGCATCCGGGATCGCTGGCTGCCTGTCAAGCGCACAATCCAGCGCTTCTAGCGCTACCTATGTCCACGACAAATCAAGCCATAGCCGTCATTTGCAGCTCGGTTGAATATTTTCACCCTGCGGATGCGCCGTCCGTCGGGCGTCCAGCGGGGCGGGCCTTCCTCGTAGGGGGTTTGAGTCAAAAATGTGGTTTCATAAACGTAACACCACCTAAAAAACGTACAGTCAGGCGGAAGTGTGCGAAAATAGCTGATTCGTGGCCACGATACGCTATCAAACGTGCAAATGCCACCGGGATTGAATCTCCTGAACGGGCATCGTGGTGGGTGTGATGAATATGGCGGGTCGGTCTTTCTATCGCGCCGGTTGATCTGGTCACGAGGTGCCCAGTCCAGAACGAGAGTTGTCGACAATTTGGGTCATGTCCTTGGTTGCCCACACGAAAGGATGACATCATGATACGGTCTAGTAGTTCGGTTCCCGTTTCCGGCACTCGCAACAGCTCGAGGGCGCGACTTCCAATTGTTCTGTTGATTCTGGCTGCTTTCGTTGCCCTGATGCCCGCTCTCAGCCAGGAGAAGGGCGCCGGCGCTAAGCCAGTGCTGTACGTCATCGGCACGGCTCATCTCGACTCGCAATGGAACTGGACCGTTCAGGACACAATCCGGCAGTACCTGGGAGCGACTTTCTTTGACAACTTCAAGTTGTTCGAGCGGTTTCCCCAATATGTTTTCAACTACGAGGGCGCCATCCATTACATGTGGTTCAAGGAGTACTACCCGGAGGCCTGGGCGACTCTGCAGAAATACGTCACGGATGGCCGCTGGAGACTCTCCGGCTCCTGGGTCAATGCCGCGGATGTGAATATTCCTTCCCCCGAGTCGCTCATGCGCCAGGCGCTCTACGGCAAGCGCTTCTTCCGCCAGGAGTTCAACCGCACGAGCCAGGACGTCTATCTTCCGGACTGTTTCGGCTTTGGTTTCGCACTCCCCTCGATTGCCGTTCACAGCGGCTTGTCCGCCTTTTCCACGCAGAAGCTGACGTGGGGTTCCTCCGTGCCGATCCCCTTTCCCGTGGGCCTGTGGAAGGGCGTGGACGGAAACACGGTGGTGGCCGCATTGAATCCGCGGGATTACGTCACGCGCATCCGGAGCGACATCTCCGCCGATCCCAAATGGTCCGATGATCTCACATCTCTCGGTAACGGCCGCCAGGTGGGATTTCGCTATTTCGGAACGGGAGACGTCGGCGAGGCTCCCGACGCTGAATCGGTCGGGTGGCTGGAAAAAGCGATTGCCAATCACGAAGGCAAAGTCGAAGTGCGCAACACCTCCGCCGACCAGCTTTCTCGTGATTTGACACCCCAGGAGAGAGGCGCGCTCCCCGAATACGCAGGCGAACTCACCATGAAGACTCACGGGGTGGGCTGTTATACCTCACAGGCTGCCATGAAGCGGTTCAACCGCATGAACGAGCTGCTTGCCGATGCCGCTGAGCGTGCCGCGGTCATGGCCGAGTGGCTGACGGGGTTGCCCTATCCCGGCGAGCGCTTGCGCAACGCGTGGCTGCGTGTGCTCTGGCACCAGTTCCACGATGATCTGACAGGCACTTCGATCCCCCAGGCGTACGGATTCTCGTGGAACGACGAACTCGTGGCCGCAAACCAGTTCGCGGCCATACTCCAAGGTTCTGCCGCAGATATTGCCGGGTTGCTCGATACCCAAGTCTCCGGCATCCCGCTCGTGGTTTACAATCCGCTGGCCACGGAACGGCGGGACCCGGTGGAAGCCACCATTTCGTTTCCTGGACCGGCGCCGGCGGCCATTCGAGTTGTGGATCGCTTGACCGGACAGGATGCGCCCGCTCAGGTCCTCGGCACGAATGGCGGCGAGGCACGAATCTTATTCCTGGCAGACATGCCTGCGATCGGAACCAAGGTCTTTGAGGTGCGCGCGGCTGCATCCCCAGCGGGATCCTCCCACCTCAATGTGACGCCGTCGTCGCTGGAAAACGCGCGCTACACGGTAAAGATCGACGCCAACGGTGATATGGCCTCGATTTTTGACAAGGAAGCGCAAAAAGAATTGCTCCGTAGCGCGGTCCGGCTCGAGATGAGGGATGATCCCTCTCCTGACAAGCCGGCATGGCGCATTCTCTGGGACACGGTCAAGTCGGCGCCGCGCGAGTATGTGGCCGCGCCCATGGTGCGCATCTTGGAACGTGGACCCGTGCGCGTCGCGCTCGAAGTCACTCGCAAGGCGGCAGGGTCCACCATCGTCCAGCACGTGTCGCTGCTCGAAGGCGGCGACCGCGTCGACGTCGAGAATCTGATCGACTGGAAATCTCCGAATACCCTCCTCAAGGCATCGTTCCCGTTCGCGGCCTCGAACCCAAAGGCGACCTACGACCTCGGGCTTGGAACCATCGACCGAGGTAACAACACTCCCGACCATTACGAGGTACCGGCGCAGAAGTGGGCGGATCTGACCGATGCGGGCGGGACTTACGGTACCGCGGTACTTAACGACTGCAAGTACGGCTGGGACAAACCCGAGGATCACGTGCTTCGCCTTACCCTGCTGCACACGCCGCTGCCGCGGGCTTCTGCCTATCAGCGCAGCCAAGACATAGGGAGTCATCGTTTCATGTATGCGCTCGCCGGCCATGCGGGCGATTGGCGGGCAGGCCGCGTCCCGGCGCGCGCCGCTGCCTTGAATCAGCCGCTCATTGCATTTCAGGCTGCGCCGCACGCCGGTCCGCTCGGACGGAGCTTTTCCTTGCTCTCGCTCAGCGACACGAATGGGCAGGTCGCCGTCGCGGCGCTGAAGAAGGCGGAAGACTCCGACGAGATCGTCTTGCGGCTTCAGGAGCGCTACGGCCGGCCTGCGCAGGCCCGGATCAAGTTCGCGGGCCCGATTTCCGCAGTGCGGGAAATCAACGCCGCTGAGGAATTCGTGGGAACATTCCCATTTTTGGAGAACGAACTCAGCGTCGACCTCAAGCCCTACCAACCCCGCACACTGGCCCTGCGGCTGCGCCCCGCAGCGGTTCAAAAACCGAACCGCTCCGCGGTGCCGCTCGCTCTGCCGTTCAACCTGGATGGAATGTCCAGGGACGGAAACCGCGCGGACGGCGATTTCGACGGCAGGAAGCAGACGCTGGCCGGCGAGCTGCTGCCGCAAGAGCTGCAACTCGGTGGTGTGCCTTTCAAATTCGGATCCAGCACCCCGGGCGCATTGAATGTGCTGGTGCCGAAGGGGCAACAGATCCAGATACCGAATGGATCCTACAACCTCCTTTATATCCTCGCCTCCTCCGTTGGCGGCGATGTCCCAGCCAGTTTCCGGATCTTGGGGAGTGCCGGTTTCTCTACGGCGTCGATCAACATTCGAGAATGGGAAGGACCCGTCGGCCGCTGGTATACGCCGCTGAAAGACACGCGTCTGTTCCGCGAAGTCTACGTGCCCGCGATGCGCGGCCAATCCTGGACCCAGGATGCGATTCAGGCGGATTTAGTCGTCGGCGTGGATCCGGCAACCGGGGTGATACAAGGCATCGACCAAATTCGTCCGGGTTACGTGAAACGCGATGAGATCGCGTGGGTGGGCACGCACCGCCATGCCCCCAACGGCAATCAGCCGTACCTACCGACCTATTTGTTCGCCTATGCGATTCCCTTGCCATCGGGCGCGCGCTCGGTACAGTTGCCAAGCAACGATCACCTGAGAATCCTGGCGATGACCGTGGCGCGCCAGCCAGCCCGGCTCCTGCCGGCGGGAGCGTTGTACGCGGCGGATCTACCCGAGCCGGCAGCCCTAGTCTTAATCCCGGCCGCTGACAAACGATGATGAATGCGAACCTCAGATTGAAGGGAGCTGCAGGAGCAGCGCGTGGATTGCGCTGGTGGATGATCAGTCTCGTATTCCTGGCGACGTTTATCAACTTTATTGACCGGCTCACCATCTCCGTGCTTGCTCCGGTGATCACGGTTCAGCTTGGATTGACGAATCTCCAATTCGCAAGCATCAGCACATGGTTCCTGGTTGCCTACACGGCCAGCCAGGGTCTGTCAGGCAAGCTCTACGACCGCGTCGGCACGCGCCGCGGTTTCACCATTTCCATCTTGATCTGGTCAACCGCGGCCATGAGCCACGCGTTTGTGCGCGGATTGGCAAGTCTGAGCTGTCTGCGGTTTATCCTCGGGATCGGCGAGGCGGGCAACTGGCCCGGGGCAGCGAAGGCCGTCGCGGAGTGGTTCCCGGCGCGCCAGCGCGCTCTGGGCATGGGGATCTTCAACAGCGGAGTCTCGACCGGCTCCATAATCGCGCCGCCGCTGATTGTCTGGCTGCAGCTGCAATTCGGATGGCAGACAACATTCCTGGTCACCGGCGGACTCGGATTCGGTTGGCTGATCCTGTGGCTGCTCTTTTACGAAACGCCGGAACGCCATAAGGCAATTTCCCGTGAAGAGTACGCATTCATAAGGGAGGGCCGGTCTTCCTCCCCCGAATCTGGAGCCGTGAGTTGGCGCCACCTTCTCAAATACCGGCAGGTGTGGGCGATCGTGATCTCACGATTTCTGACCGATCCGGTCTGGTGGCTGTACATCACCTGGCTGCCCCTCTATCTCTTTGACGTGCGCGGCTTCAGCCTCAAGCAGATCGGGATGTTCGCCTGGCTCCCTTATGTGGCTGCCGATGCCGGAAGTCTGCTCGGCGGCTGGGCATCGGGTTTCCTCATGACACGCGGGATCAGCACCAATGCAGCGCGGAAAGCGGTGATGGTGGCAGGAGCGATATTGATGCTGGCGGGCATTCCGGCCGCATTTTCCAACAGCGCAATGAGCGCGTTGGCTTTCATCAGCGTGGTCACGTTTGGATTCCAGAGCTGGATCAACAACGTGCAGACCACGCCAAGTGATTTTTTCCCCGAGCATGCGGTCGCATCCGTGGCCGGGTTGGGTGGAGTGGGCGCCGGGATCGGCGCCATTTTGTTTACACTGGCCACGGGACTCGTGGTGGACAAGCTTCATTCTTATACACCGATCCTGATCACAGCAGGTCTGCTTCCGGTGTT
>Ga0315284_10002587_pt1 | contig 25856 bp, 17 predicted proteins | sample YL17G09_16_MG_FD_203696 | JGI IMG/M metagenome (GOLD analysis project Ga0315284, IMG submission 203696) | Sediment microbial communities from Yellowstone Lake, YNP, Wyoming, USA - YL17G09_16 | ecosystem: Environmental > Aquatic > Freshwater > Lake > Sediment | place: USA: Wyoming | collected...
AACGGACTTGACCAGACGTCGATGGGGGACTGCTCCCGTCTATTGATTCTCATCAGGAGCCAAATCGAAGCATGTGGCGGACCCCAACTCTCCCCAAGTGTCCTCCTTGCGCCGAATTCCAATGGACCCATCCGAGTCCTGGGATCTGGGGCTAGAATGAGAACGCCCCAGAATCGATCGACCGGGCCAGAGGGGCGATATCTTCGTTCCAGAGAACCTCGGGATAGACCTCCCAGGTTTCCCTATGATGAGCAGACTCGCCTGGGGAAATGACTCCTATTGGGCCGATTGTCTCCAGTTCGATGAACTTGGTCCCGCAGTAGCATTCGCTCGAACTGCCGAGGTCGCAATACTCGGCTCCCTTGACGTAGTCTGCCCTTTTGACGAACAAAGTGCGATCGCGCCAATAGGCTAACCACCCTCGAGAGTTTGGGTAGCCTATCTTGAGTCGACCCTCCCTCATTTCCGCCCGAACGAGGATGCGCTCATTGCCAAGAGACAAGCAAGGTGATCCGACATCCGAGTACGGCCACAGAACAATCGATCGATTGGGGAGCAAGTCAGACTGGCGCTCGCCCATCACGGACTGAGGAAGAATCGCGACGCCCCCGGGCTTGAACATGGTAGTTGCCCAAAGTGCGCACCGGACGCTCCCAGACCCACGATTTGTGAAGGTGTGATCCACAACAACCTTGTGTGGATCGGACTCGAAGCGGAGCGTGAGTTGCTTTTCGATTCCCGTCTCCGCCTCGGCCTTCTGCGCCACTCGGACACCGTTCTCCATCATTTGAATGTCGACTGGGTCGTTGTCGGGTAGATAGGTGAGTGCAGGATCCTCAGGGGCTCGCCAAAGACGATGGCCGCCATAGAATCTGAACTCCCCCCTGCCGGGGCGATCCATGGTCTCCTCGGCAAACTCTGCAAACATGTTAGGACTGCCAGGGAGTTGGAGCGAGATTACTCGGGGCCCCACATCCTTTGTGAAACGGAGTGAGAGCGTCCCATTCGAGACCTCAATGCAATGCATTCCAAGGAATCGGACCTCATGAACCTGCACGGATAGTCTCCCCTCTCCAGCCCTCGATTCCGGCTTGGCACTTCGCGCTTTCGTCCAGTTTGGCCTTTCCGTTCCCACGAAAGGGAGTGCATGTGCACTGCTTCCCGAAGCGAACAGAATCCTAACGGAGTCCGCGGTCAAATCTGGGCCATGCGACGGAAACTTGGAACCAAGGCCGGATAGAGACCATTGTAGATTGCGTAGGATTCTTGGTAGGCACCAGTCGCCGAAGGATCTGGGTGAGTTGTGCCTGTGATTCTGACAACTTCCTTGACTGCCGTCTCGACATCTGCCCAAATCCCGGCGCCAATTCCTGCCAGAATAGCAGCTCCGTACGCCGCGCCCTCAGTTGTGTTTACGGTGACCAACTCGGTCCCGAGAATACTAGCCAGGATCTTCTTCCAGACTTCGCTCCTGGCACCGCCGCCAGACATGCGCACCTGCCGGGTCTCGCCTAACCCTGCGTCGCGGATAAGCGCGAAGCAATCCTTAAGACCGAAGGCCACGCCTTCAAGAACAGCGCGCGTCAAATGGCCGCGCCCGTGCCGCAAAGTCAGGCCAATGAATCCGCCGCGTGCCAAGGGGTCAGGGTAGGGGGTGCGCTCGCCGGAAAGATACGGGAGGAACTGCAGTCCCTCGCAGCCAGGCGGGATGGCCTCGGCTTCTCTTTGCAGGTCCTCAAAGCTCATCCCTGGCGCCAGAGTATCGCGATACCACTGCAGACTGCCTGCTGCAGACAGCATCACGCCCATGAAGTGCCACTTCCCAGGGACGGCATGACAGAAGGCATGCAGGCGACCCGCGGGTTCCACCAGGGCGTCCGGAGTTGTAGCGAATACAACGCCGCTGGTCCCGAGCGTAAGCGAGACGATCCCCGTTTCCACTGCGCCAACCCCGACCGCCTGGCAGGCCTGATCTCCTCCGCCCGCAGCCACTGGGGTGCCTGCTGTCAGCCCGGTGGCCGCCGCCGCATCGGAAGAGACATGCCCAGTAAACTCAGTGCCCTCGAAGGTCGGTGGCATCCAGCGATCGTCAATGCCCAGTGTGGACAGGACATCTCCTGACCAATCGCGATTCTTCAAATCGAAGAGCACTGTGCCTGAGCCATCGGCCTTGTCCGTGGCGTAATCGCCGGTTAGCCTGTAGCGGATGTAGTCCTTCGGCAGCAAGACATGCTTCGCTTTGAGATACACTTCGGGCTCGTTCTCACGCACCCACAGTATCTTGGGCGCAGTGAACCCTGTCAGGGCCACATTGCCAGTGATGCGAATGAACTTCGCCCTGCCCACTCTACTGTGAATCTCATCGCATTGGACCTGTGTGCGATGGTCGTTCCATAGAATTGCGGGGCGCAGGACCTGACCATTCTCGTCCAGCAACACCAGTCCATGCATTTGCCCTGTCACCCCTATAGCTCGGATCTGCTCGCCCTTGACTTCTGCCTGCACGAGGGCAGAACGGATGCTGACCGAGACTGCCTCCCACCATTCAAGAGGATCCTGCTCTGACCACAGTGGTCTGGGAGATGTCAGAGTATGGGGCGACGATGCAACGGCAGCCACGTTGCCGTGTTCGTCGATCAACAAGGACTTGCTGCCGGTCGTCGAGACGTCAATGCCAAGTAGGTAGCTTGAGACCATTCTTCATCTCACTCCGAGTAGCAAGTCCACGGTCAACTGATCCAAGCGCTCATAGCCTAGACCGCGGCTGGCAATAGCCGCCCTATCAAAACGCTGAGCCCTGAGGGCTGCTGCTCTGTCCGACGTGTACTTGCCGAAGTAGGGCTTCATCGCGCCGTCGTCGGCGTTGATCTCAGCGAGCAGGGCTTGGATCTCCGAATCGGTCGCGAACCGGGCGGCTTTCTCTTTCAGGACGAGATACGTCCGCATGCAGCCACGCGCGAAGTCTTTGACGCCCTCATAGTCTTCGGTCCGATAGGCATGCGCATCAAAGTGGCGGCTGCCCTGATACCCGACCTCCTCAAGGAACTTGACCAGGAAATATGCCGCTTTGAGATCGCGCGAACCAAAGCGCAAGTCCTGATCGTACCGTCCGGGATATTGGTCGTTCAAGTCGATGTGGAACAACTTGCCGGCTTCCCATGCCTGTGCCACACCATGCATGAAGTTGAGCCCAGCCATCTGCTCGTGAGCCATTTCGGGATTCACACCCACCATTTCGGGGTGGTCAAGCGTGGTTATGAATGCCAACATATGCCCCGTTGTGGAGTTGTAGAGATCGCCGCGTGGTTCGTTGGGTTTGGCCTCCAAGGCGAAGCTCAAATCGTACTTCCGATCAAGCACGTACCCGCACAGGAAATTGAGGGCCTCGCGGGTGCGTTCGATGGCGGTCACCGGGTTCTTGCTGGCATCTGTCTCTGTGCCCTCGCGGCCCCCCCAGAAGACGAAGATTCTTGCCCCCAGTTCCACGCCCAGGTCGATTGCGTCCATGGTCTTCTGCAGGGCATAGGCGCGCACCCTCGGGTCATTCGAGCTGAACGCCCCGTCCTTGAAAACTGGGTCGCCGAACAAGTTCGTTGTGGCCATTGGGACGACCAGGCCAGTCTCTGCAAGGGCAACTTTGAAGTCATGCACAATACGGTCGCGATCGTGCGGGGTGGCATCGATTGGGACAAGGTCATTGTCATGGAAATTGACTCCGTATGCGCCGACCTCGGCGAGCAAGTGCACCAACTGAACTGGCGTTTTCGGGTCGCGCACCGGGGCGCCAAACGGGTCGCGGCCGATACTGCCGACCGTCCATAGACCGAAGGAGAATTTGTCTTGGGGTTTGGGCTCATACATGACTGACTCCAATGGGAAGCGAGTGGCATTGTCTGGGCTCGTTGGGTGGCCGGAATCTTCCGACTCTCTGCGAGCGAGAACGAGAATGGGCATTGCCGAGCGTGGGTGCCAACATCCTTCTGGGGCGAGGTCCCGAAATGCGCCAATACGGCATTGCCGAACTCGGCCCCCTCATGTTGCAGTGCTCGGGCATCTCTGGAATGGCAAAGGCGAGCCCGCCAGGGTGACCTTAGAGCGAGCATCATAGTTGCCTGGTGATATTGGCTGGCCATGGCCAAATGGGACGCCATCTGCTCCTAACTTGTCGCGAATGGGGGGATCGCTCGACGGATCCTAGCCGATCCCGACTTGGCCAACTTGCCGCGCATGAAACTCGACAACGGAGATATGGCCCGAAAGTTGTGGATTGGCGTGAGAAAGGTGGGGGCGTGATCTTCGGCTGCCAAGGCCAAACACCGGCTGATGAACGGGGGGAGGATACGCCATTTTGAAGATTACCACGGAAGAGGCGAATGGGGTAGCGCCGGATTGTTCGCACTATGGCTTCCATCGACTCCTTTTACCCGCCCATCTCGGCTCCGAATTGGACCTGTCTTGGCGTCGAGAAGTGTCTCTTTGCAATGTCCCTCCTTCTGTCCCTTTTGGCCCGACGACGTACAATCTCGTGGTGGCCGGGAGCCGGTGCGTCGCGGTACCTGGGTGGTCTGGTTGGCTTAGTGAGAATCACCAGTGGATCCCGGCTAGACGGCAGGAGGATGCCATGAGCCGCACATTGGCCTACATTCATACCGTCCCCTCCCTGGTTCCGCTTTTCGATGAGCTGTCCAAGGAACTCCTGCCCGGGGAGGCAGAAGTCTTCCACATCGCCGACGAGGTGCTGCTCAAGTTAGTGATATCTCAGGGGGGCCTCTCGCCCTTCATCTACCGGCGCGTGGCCGAGCATGTTGTGGCTGCCGAGGCAGCCGGTGCCAGCGTGGTTCAGCTTACCTGCTCGTCGATTTCGCCCTGCGTCGAGGTCGTCCGTTGGTTCGCCAGCGTGCCCGTCCTCAAGGTCGATGAACCGATGGTGGACCAGGCGATCGCTATGGGCAGGCGCATAGGCATTGCCGCGACCGCCGCCGCCACCCTCGGCCCAACTGCGGACCTGGTCCGAACTCGGGCGACAGGTGCGGGCAAGGAGGTGCAGATCGAGTCGGTCCTGTGCCAGGGGGCCTACGAGGCACTCCTCGCAGGGGACATGGGGACGCATGACCGCATCGTGCGCGATCACCTGCAGGGGCTCCTACTCCGTTCAGATGTGGTGATCCTGGCGCAGGCTTCGATGGCTCGGGTCGTGGCAGGCATTTCGGCGCACGAGCAAAAGGTGCCTATCCTGACTAGCCCGCGGTCAGCGGTCCTGCGTGCTGCGCGAGTCCTGGCCGGCGATGCTGCTTAGCCACTCGGCTGCGGAACGGGGCAACGGCGCGAATCTCAAGGAGGCCAGAACGAAGGACGGCCATTTCCAGCAGATGCCAGGCCGGTGAATCCCTACCATCTTCTGGGTCAGCAATCCGCCGCGCGAGGAGGCGGGTGCCGCGATCACCGGCGAGCGAGGGGTTCAACCTGCAATGTTTCTTCCTTCCAGGAGTTGAGCGACGAAGCAACCAAGAAACGCCAAGATAGGGTGCGAATCGCCGTCAGGTAGGCCTGGTCGGTGACGTACGCCGAGACCTGTTCTCTCCCCGGGAACATCCACGCGATTGCGGTCAGAATGAGTGGCGAAACCAAACCTTTCGCGCAGAACGGCCCCTTGTCAGGCGGTCTATTCTCAAAGATGAGTTAGGCTTTGGTGAGTGGCGTCATGCGCAATCGCGAAACGACGGAATAGAGAGTGACGGGTCAGGTGGAGTAAGGGGTATTCTGGAGTGCACGATGCTAAGCGCACAGGCTGGCCATACGACGTGACAATGGAAGACCCGCTGATCGATCCCTCGACACCTTGACGGAATCGGTTGACGGAGCATCTTGCTTGGTGGATCTATGTCCAGTGTCGGGCGCATTCTGCTCTTGGCCAATGAAAGCCCTGGCCAGGGCTTCCTGCAAGAAGGTCAGCTTCTATTCACCACCTCGGCCAGCTGGTCGGGCGTGGGCGCGCCAAAGCAGCCTCTCCTGGTTGTGGCCAAAGCGCCGCAAGCGTTGCCAGAGTGGATGCACCAAGCGAGGGGCATACCCTTAAGAGCTCCATAAAGGAAGCCCGCGTTGAAGCAATCACCTGCGGCGGTTGTGTCCACGACCTCCACAACAAAAGCGGGATCCTTCACGGTCTTCCTTCCCTCTTTCGCGATCGCTCCTTGGGGCCCCCGCTTAATGACTACGAGCGGGGCGATGTCAGCCAGTTGATCCAAGGCATTCTCAACCGTATCCGCGCCGGTGAGTGCCAGGGCTTCCGTTTCATTGGGTGCGAATGCATCAACCGCCCCGAGCGCCTCGGCGACCCCTGGGGTTCGCAGCGTGACGTCGACAGACTGACAATCCATAAACAAACGGCTTTCCCCACGGCGAGCCGCAGCGAACCCCTCCATGGCTTGGGGGCCATAGTACAGGTGAGGGAGCATAAGCCAGCGGGGACGAGATCGGGTGATGTCATCGATCGGGAGGATCTTCTCATATCCCTCCACAAAACTGACAAAAGCCCGGTCGTGTGGGAAAGACAGCGCCACGGTCACGAATCTCCGTGAGCTCTCGTGGATTCGGAAGAAGCCATGGTCGATTCCAGCCTCCGCTGTAGCCTGGAGCACGAATCGGCTTGCGAAGTCATTGCCAAAATCACAAACCCATCCAGTTCGGATGCCAAGCTGGTTTAGAGCGTAAGCGGTGTTGAAAGCTCCCCCGGGCAGGATGTCGAATCCACTTGCGAACACCTCCGAACCAAGCCGTGGCATGTCGGGCAAACCGGTAAAGATGATGTCGAGCGTGTAGCAGCCAGTTAGCAACACATCCAAGCGCTGGGACATCGTTGTTACTCCGCCCAAGTGCCGACATACAATGAATGAGCGTGAAGATACGAATCAACAAGGGCGGTCGCCCGCGTGTATGAGAGAACGAGGGGGTGCACCATCAGCGCCGCGATGGCCTCTCTCCGGGAATGGGTTCGAAGAGCTTCCACCGTCAATCGCTCGTACAGTTTCACGGATTGCATGAGGACTTCCTGTGGTTTGGGAATATCGCCGATGGGCACAGGCCGTATTCCGCCCTTGTCAACCACGCAGCTTACCTCAACCACATCATCGGGGGACATACACGGAATGGCAGGACCGTTGCGGACATTGAGGCCAATTTGGATCTGGTCTCCCGTTGTCAGGGCCTCAATGACATCAAGGGCTACGCCCGCATACCCCTCCGCCTGATGGGCTGTGTTGGTCCCAAGCTTTTGGGCCATTCTTGCATCAGCCTCCTGGGGGGTTGGCGCCCCTGGTTGGGCGTAGTACATGTAGGTGGAGGCCCGCCTGGCATCAAATGCGGCGTAGATCTCTAGCGCAGCCCGAGCGTTTCCCGCAATGTCCGGTGCGCGCAGTCGGTCGATGAGCTGACGGTTGAGTTGAGCGACCTCGACACCCCTAGGCGCCCCTTCAGTCGCAATGCTGGCAATCGCTCGCTCGGCATGGTAGTAGTAGTAGAGATACTCGTTCATCCACATGCCCGTAAGCTGGACCAATTCGGGGTCGAAGACGCGCTGAAGGGTCCCGGAAAGGAAAGACCGGTTCGCCAGTAGCGGCGGAAGCAAGTCTTCTCCATCCAGCCACACCCGTCGTGTCCATGAGAGGTGGTTGAGGCCGAAAACCTCCGCGCGCAACCGGCGATAATCTGTCCCAGTCCAATCGGCCACGGCGCGCTGGCCGGAGTTTGCGCCGTCACAGATCCCTACTGCCCGGCCGAACCCGGAGCCCGACAAGGCCTGTGTGACCAGCCCTGCCGGGTTTGTGAAATTGAGCATCCAGGCGTTGGGGGCCGCACGCCGGAGCCTCTCAGCATAGCCAAGCAACACCGGGATGCTGCGAAGCGCCATCGCGAATCCGCCTGCCCCGGTGGTCTCCTGGCCCAGCACCCCGTGGTTGAGTGCGATCCGCTCGTCGACAACCCTGCCCTCATCGCCACCGACGCGGATTGCCGTCACGACATAATCCGCGCCATCGAACGCGCGCTCCAGGTCGTTGGTCATCGTTACCAGCACTGGGCTGGCGGAGGCCCGAGCGAGCTCCTGGCTCAACGAGCCGAAGATGCCCAACTTGGACGGGTCGATGTCCATCAGGCAGAGCTCCTGCAATTGGATTCGATCTGCTCGATGCAACGCGGCAGAAACGAAGAGCGGTGCTCTGACCCCGCCTCCTCCAACAAGCGCTATCTTCATCCTGGAGGTCTCCTCCTGGCCTGCGGTGGCACCGCCAGAGCATGCACGATGGCCACCCGATTCGAACGTACCGATGCCTGAATCCTGGCAACGAAGAGCCGGTTCTCAAATGAACCCACAGAACTCATTCGCGGGACGAATCGCGGAACAGAAACTCCGCCCGATTCTAGGACGCCATGCTTTTCACTAGCGTGCGGAAGGCGGCTGGCAACGCCGCTTCCTTGCATACAGATGTGATGAGATGTATCGCTTGGATGGTTTCCCTGAATGGATGACTCAGATCGCAGCTGCCCTTGCGTCAGAATAAGAGCGACTGCATGCGCCCCCCTCCGGGGGCGTCTGGTTCCTCCCACGGCGCGACGCATGAGTCCGCTCACTTTCCTACGCTCGCCCTTCCACTATTAAGGTGCTTCTTCACCAGTTCGATCATCTGGCCATGTGGCCGGCACTGGCTCAGGGCGAAGGAACGAAGAACATGGTCGAGTCGATCCTCACTTAGGCCGCCAAAACAACTCGCATAGGCTGGCTGCATCAGCAGCGCGACATATCCAGACAATACCGCTTGAGCCAGCAGGGCGCGATATTCCTCTGTTTGGATCGCCTCATCAGCGAGAGCCCCCTCGATCATGTCGGCTAGTTCGAACACCTTCATCTTGACGGGGGTTGGTGCAAGCCAGGTCATCCAGGAGTCCACTGCAAGATCCTGTTTTAGCCTGGTGACTGGGCGGATGGTTTCGAGGTAGGAAGTGTTTGGCAAGAGCTGGACCCATCCCATGACTCCTATGTCTTTGTAGGTCCAGCTCGTCCAATGGATACCGAATTCATCGAAGATTCCCATTTGGTCGCCGAGCGCCCTCAGCCTGAATGCGGTCTCCTCGGATGATTCGCTTGTTGCCGCTCCAAACTCGCCTGCGAAGAGCGGCACAAGGTGCCGCTCGGCGAAGAGATGAGCCTCGCTGGACAGGAAGGATTCTCGTTGATTCGCCAGTCCCCATTCCTCGCGGTCACCCATCCCAGGACCTGCTCCGGCTCCGAAGCACGCGGGGCGGTAGTCATGGAAGCTGTAAACCAGATTCTCAGAGAATGGGGGCTCCAGTCCGTCAAAGCGTGAGCCGTAGTAGTCACCTTCGAGGATGATGATGTGGTCCGGGTCGATCCTTCGTATCGCGGCAACTGTCCTTCGATAGAGAGCGTTCAGCGCCTGCCAATCGGGCGCATGATGATAGGCGCGTCGGCCCCAACGAGCGTTTGTGACAGGCTCGTTGATCAAGTCGTATCCGGCGACGGCAGCATTGCCGGTGTATCGGCGCGCCAACTCCTCCCACAAGCCGACAAACCGGTCTTGATACAGCCTGTCATACCAAAGGAGCGATAGCTGGCTCGCGTTGTCTGAGTGCCAGTCGGGGTTTTGCCAGCCTTGGCAGGCATGCAAGTCCAGTATCACATAGAGGCCGTGCGCGGAGCACCTTTCCACAATCTGAGCGAGTCGGTCAAAGCCTTTCTCCACATAACGAAATGGCGCGGCATCGCTTTCGAAGTGGCGGTAGTTGATCGGGATCCGGATGGCAGTTGCGCCGCAGGAGCGGATGAAGTCGATGTCTTCTTCCGCAAAGACGTAATCGAGCAGTCGATCGAAGAAGAAGGCAGCGGTCCTTTCGCCATGCGCCTCCGTCATTCGGCAGCGGAGAGCTTCCTCTGAACCGGGGAACCCCAGGATGAAGTTCTCCAGGTTCATCCAACCGCCGATGCAGGTGCCTCGCAAGAGGACGCGCCTCCCGCTTTGACCGACGATGTGGCGACCGTTCACGCTGAGTGGATCCATGTCCTCGCTCCTTACGCAGCTTCCAGTTCTTCCCCCTGGTCGGCAAACGGGGTATGACCCCCAGAGCTTGTCCGACAACGGCCCCCTCGCGGGCGCGAGAGAAGACACGGATTGTCTCTCTCGACCTCACCGGTGTCACCTCCTCCTTGCTTTGACGGCCTCCAAGGCTTCTCGGAGAGGGCGCTGTAGGTAGGCGAGGTGATCTTCCTGTCCGTGATGGTGAGTCCGGCTGCCCTGTGTCTGGTGTGAGAAGCGCTTCTCGACATACTCAATACTCCCCTGGATGAGTGTCACCATGTACTCGGCGGCTCCCGCGTCATACATGGACCATTCGCGCCCAACCGCGACGTAGATCGGGGAGGTGTGGGCCATGATGCCTCGTTGCCAATCGTCGTGGTGGAGGAGGGCCGGCGAATAGCTCGGTCCACTCACGCGGGCAGCGAGCCATGCGTTCTGAGTGACCTTGATCTTTGTCTTCAGATGCAATCGCCGCGCCCCATGGGGTTCTTCGGTCGAGGCGACGACGCGGCCGGAGGCCACAATCTGGAGACAATGGATCGGGAAGATACTCTCCGCATCTGCTTCGGCTTCGATCGTTCCGCCTCGGTCCTTGAGGTGAATTGTGTCCCCGATTCGGGCACCCTCGACCGAGAAACGCAAGATAGGTCCTCCGCTCAGGAAGGTGCGTCCTTCTCTCAAACCCCGACACCAACTCTCATAATTGAACTCCTCCTCGGGCGGAATCCAAACGTATGTGCGATAGATGCCCACCGGCACGCTGGCGGTCATCTTGTCGGTTCCTCCCACAAGGGGCAGCCGGTAACCTGCGTTTAGGTACCGGTAGTATTCAAGATGCTCATACTTGCCGAAGGCGAGCATTTCGACCGCGTCTGCACGGCCGGTGGCGATGAGTGCAGCCGCCTCGCAGTTGGGATTGGGAAGATGCGACACGATGACGGTCCCGCCCTGGGCGTGGCAATCATCAGCCCAATGACAGAGCGTCGTCTCCATCAGGCCACCCAGTTCGGCCTCTCCAGGGCCGTCCGAACACCACGGGACGACCGGCTTTCTCAAGCCGAGAAGGCTCAGGTGACCAAGGAGGTGTTGTCGGTTTTCCTGGCTGGTGTACACGATCGTCCGACCGTCCGGAGAGACCACGGGGCGGCCCACGAAGTCCTCCGAGTTGGTAAAGAGGTGTCCCCATTGGGATTGAAGCAAGTTCACCACATTGAGGTCTTCTCCCTGAGCCTCCAAGTGGGCTCCTGTTGTGGAGAGGAAATGGACGTGGGTGTCCCCGCTGAACCACCGTTCATCGTTTAGATTCGTCCATCGCTTGAGACGGAGTATCAACTCCCGCTGTCCGGGTTCTATGAACACTTGGGTTCGAAGCGGCTCATACTCGAAGCCGCGGGCGATGTCGACCAGCACATCGCCGCGAGGCAGCCAGCCCTGACAGGTCCCGTTGATGTATGCGTAAGTGACATGTCCGAGGCGCACGTCCCCTCCGACATCAATATGCCAGGTCTCTTGGTCGGAGAGGAGGTGATTGTGATGCCCATGGGGTTGATAGGGGATGCCGTCCGGGCTACGGAAATGGACCCGGCAGGGAATAGGATTGCCTGAGGATTCGTCCAGCACCCGCACGTGAACCCAGTTCAAGCTTGGGTCAACGACCTGAAGGCTGACTGAGTCAGTTATCACCATGTCGCCACTGAGCAGTTCCCCCCACTTCACGGCGGCGATCTCGCGCTGGCGACTTTCAATCCGCACCGAGGCAGAAGGCTGCGCTGCTATGTCGACATAGGCAGGGCTGTTGTTCCCGTTGTAGGGTTGGCCCCAGCCGCGCAGGTCGGATTTCAGGAAGTCCGCCGCCGTGCCGCCGGGTAGCGGATAGGGATGGGCGGCGGCACCACGGTCCACGTGCACGGCCAGGTCGAAGCTTTCGGCGGCTTGCTGGGGATCACGCAGGACGATCTTGAGCGGCCGATGCGGGCCCACCGCAAACGGCTCTTCTTCGAGGGGGCTGACCGTGACGGCAGCGAGGAGGAACTTGCGATTCTGGGGAATGATTGTGAGCGTAGCAAGTTCCTGTTCTGGGTGCGGGTTCTCCCAGGGCCAGAGGACGAAACGGCGAGGGTACCCTTGCTCCACTTCGGCCAGTCGGTATCCGGCCTGTTCCCACGGACCATGAAGGCGTGGTCGAAGCCAGTCCTGCTCGTCGGGGACAGCCAGCAGCGGCAATTGCCCCCAAACAAGCGGGACAATGGATACTTCAAAGCGCTCGCGAATCGGGACCGTTGCCCCGCTTCCATCGTTGTATCCGATGCGGTAGGTCGCGACCACACGTCCAATGGCTTCGCCCTCCAGGATGCGTGACTCCATCAAACGGTGGGCGAAGATGAGCCATCGAGCTCGGCGGTGGATAGGGATCGTGATGGGCTCCACATAGCCGCCGGGGCCGAACCCTAGATAGACATTGCTCGTTTCATTCTCTGTGCCCAATCGAAATGGGATTCCCCGGAAGAAGACGGTGCCCGCCGAGAGAACCTCTCCCGGGAGACACCACTCAGGGCCCGCGTTACACCAAGGTGAAAGGTCAACTGCCTCGTAATCTTGCATGTATTCTTGCTCCCTACTACCGAACTGTGCCCAAGCAGGCGGACCGTGGTCGGTGAGAATTGCCTGTCATGTTTCCGGCGAGGTTGGGTGCTTGGCGGAGCCTGCCTGATCAGCTTTGCCGCAGACGGCAATCCAGGGAAGCACCACATCCCTTCTCAGCTCTCCAAATAGCCGACGGAGATCGCCTCGCCCCCGAGTCTCGCCAGTGCGAATCCAAAACCAGCCCTCATTTGGCCGGTCGCATATTCCCAATAGCATGATCCGTGTGTCAGTTGCCAAGGATTTCTCTCTCTGCGGCGGCAACGATGGAGTCCAGTTCGCGTGCCGTGGGCTCATCCAGCCATTCCAAGGTGTGGTTCGCCAAGAGCCGATTCTGTTCCTCGACTGCCCTGTCGAGAAGCGACCGGCCACCGCGATTGAGCCAGGCGTCCCAGGCAAGACGGTCAGTTAGCATGGGGATCCAGAACTCCTGACGCCAATGATCAAGCGTATGGTCCTCGGTCATGTACGACCCGCCGATTCCCACGCGTTCGACAACTTCGGCAGCGCAAGTTTCGCGATTGATACCCATGCCCTGGACCACGCGTCTCACGAACCCGATGATCTCGTTGTCAATAATCAATTGAGGAAGGCTGAACCCCTGATCACACCCGGCGATGCCCATTCCTCCGATGCTGCTTGCCCCCGTTAGTGCGCCCAGCACCATGGTGATCCCTTTCTCGTAACCAGCCTGCGCATCAGGAACCTTCGAATCCGTGAGACCCACGTTGACCCCTACGGGAAGGCCATAGTGCCTCCCAAGCTCTGCCGAAGCGACGCTCATCAGCACTTGTTCCGGGGAGCTAAAAACCAAGTTCATTGTCCGGGGGTCCATGATGTGAGGTGAGTTGAAGTAGACGACCGCCGTGCCGGGTGCAAGCGTCTCGATGATCACAAGCGCGCCGAGCGTTTCGGCGTTTCCGAGTGCCACGCTCCCGGCTAGTGTGACTGGACTAGTCGCCATCGCCAGCGGCATGGGACCGAGGGTAATCGGCAGCCCCGCCTGGGCAAACTCCAGCGCACCTTCCAAAGAATCCCGCGAGAACTGCAATGGGCTCACGGGCTCCAGACCGAAATCCGCCAACGGGTGTTTTCTCAGTTCGCTCGATCCACCCGAGACTGTCTTGAACAGCTCCACAACGTACCTTGCGGAAATCCGGTTGTGCACCCAGCAACGCACAGGCTTGCGAGTCCGTTTGAGTAAACCAGAGTACAGATGGACGTCCCGTACCGATGCGGGGGTCATGGTGGGTTGCACCATCGCGCCCACGATATCGATCTCGGGGAGAGCGTCCGCGACAAGTACGCACCGCTCGAAGTCTTCCCAAGTGGGCCCCCTTCGAGTACGGTTCACAGGGTCCACCCAAAATACCTCACCGGGGATGGCCTGGGCGACAAATCCTTCGCCACCATACTCCGCGCTCTTGGTACCGTCTCTTCCGAAGACGCCGAATCTGCGGGGGGCCTGCCTGAGTGCGGTTTCGATTGCCCCCTCTGTGAAGGTGGCGACCTGTCGGTCTCGATTGACGGCGACTCCCTCCCGACCTTCAAGAAGACCAAGCACGTCCTCGCTGGGGATCTTCATGCCAGTCTTCTCGAGGATCCGGACAGACGTCTTGTGGATCTGATTGACGTCGTCCGAGGAAAGCAACTTCAACTGGAGTTGTGCCATAGACAACTCTCCGTCCCTTCTAATTGGATCTAGGGAGTGCGGGTCTCTTCTCAAGCATGAGTGGCAAAGAGCAGTGCAAGCAAGGGCAAAGTCGCGGGCGTTTGAGACCTTGACTGGCAGACAAGATCGCTGGTACCACCAATCTGCGGTCACCCGTCACCGTGATTCTCTGGCCGTCTATTGAGACGGCCCCAAGGGCGGAATGAAAGCCAGCGCACGCTTGGTCATGACCGAAATCACGCGGGGCGGGATGAAGAGTGAGCGCACCGTAAACCTTTGTCTTGCCCCGCGCTCTTAGAGGTAGGAAGTGCCAACCAGAGCTACGGCCTTGCACTGAGACGCTCGTGGGCAAGCGTGGAATTCCCATCCTCATGCCTCGGTGGAATAGTCCGTTGAAGCCATCGCCGGGAAGGGAACATGTGGTTCGGCTTGGTACCAGAACGCCGTGGACGAAATGTCATCCTCGAGTGGAAGGTATCGCGGCTGTTCATCGTGTCTATCTGCGTGCCAACCTAGTGCCTGGATGGTTGCGCGGATACTGCGCTGAAATCGAATTGGATCCATGATGTGCCATCGGTACATACCAAAGCGTTGCTGGATCTTGTGAGGCCCGTAGGGGCGCAGAATCTGGGGCAGCCCTAGGAAGGCTGTTGAGTACTTGCCGTATTCGCCTTGGGGTTGCTCGAAGCACCATGCGCCCCCGAAGTAGTCTTCCGTTCCGGTGCCGCATATTGTAGGCCAATCCGTGTCCCCGTCTATGTAGAACTTGACCTCTCCCTCTCCCCACCATCCGTTTCTTCGCGCCTCCCACGCGATGTAGGTGCCGACAAAGTGACCCGGACCCTGCACATCGTCAAGAAGGACGTGAGGGCTGAGGTAGGGGAGGGGATTGGAGCGACGCCATTGCGTGTGAAAGTAGGCTAGGTCGGGAGGAACTTGCGTGAGTGTGTAGTCGATCTGGTAATAGAACCCGGGCACCTCATTGGAGGCGAGATTCTCAATCGTGATCCTTGCATGCTTTTTGAAGGGCATCACCCAGTAGGCGGTCAGACCTCCAGACGGATTCACGGCTACCGGCAGGGAATTGACGTTCGCTGGGACGGACCAACCGTTGCAGAAGAAGTCGCCCATCGGTACCTCCACGGATGGTCGCTCCTCTTCGTCCCAATAAAACCGAAGGACCAGCCGACGCCAGAATTGGGGATCAACCGTCATCCAAATGTGCTGAATGGCGCCGGGCCCATCGATGTCGGCCAATGCAACAGTGGAAGAGGGTGCCAGGCTGATGCAGGGAGATATCTTCCACCCTTGACCAAGCTCCCTGGCGAAGATCGCCCCTGTCCCAGTTGTTGCTTTGCCCCCGAGCCCCTTACCCCCCGTGGGGTTTTCTGCGCTGATGGAACGCGAGATTGCGCTCGAGAGAAATGGCAGGCTCCCTAGATTCATCCCAAGGCCATCAAAGTTCGTCTGCATGCGTAACCCTCAATGCGTGAGATCGAGAACGATCTTCGGAAATGCCGGCATCCGTGAGCTACTTTGGCGGGGTCTAGCTAGCTAGTAGACTTCAGGAACAATACTGCGTCTCCGGTTACAGGTGATGTGAAGCTCTCTTGCCCTCCAACAGTAGTGATTCTCCCGCTCGAGGCAGTCAAGCCCAGGTTGGCATCAAACCATTCGTAGTCATAGCATCCTGGACTAACCTGGACCGACACAACGGCTTGTTCGTCCCTAGGGCTGAAGACCAGGTATTGATGCCCAGGATTGGCCAGACAAAACCTAGTCGAAGCGAGGTCTTCCCGGGGGGACATCACCTCCATATTGAGATGTGACGCGAACAGCCGTGTATGCCCGAGAGCGCGCCTGACTCGTTCCCTTTCCGGGTTGAGGCGGTCTTGGGTCCATCGGTCCATGTATAGAGGGTTGTAACCCCTCATGAATGCTCTCCACACCCACCGTGGGTCTTCCAGGTTGTAGCCGAAAATGTGGTCAGTATCGAGGATGACCACCTTAGCCCCGTCTGTTTCGGGGATGTATTCGCGGTAGAGGGTGCCGCCATCAGAATCCGGAGCGATGCATTCAACCGGACTTGATAAAAGAGAATGATTGTTGGCACCATCGGGTCCCCCAGAGAGCAGCACAGGGTGTTGCTTGGGCTTGAAATCGGATTCGTAGCGATGGATCCACCCCACCATCTGATATTGCCACTCCTTGCTGTAGGCCATAGGACACTCATTGCAGATTTCCCAGATGATGTTGTCCAGCTCATTAAGCTCGTCGATCAGGTGTCTGACATATGCTCTCTGCAGTTGTGTGAGCCAATGATCTTCGCCTTGCCACGTGTGAACTTCCTTCACGCGGCCATCGCCGTCCAGGTCGGCGTTCAGTCCTTGGATGTTGTTGCCTTGGGCGTAGGGATGGTATGCGGATGTGTTGATGCTTTCGCTGCCCCAATCGCTCAGCCCACAGAAGAGCATAACCAAACAGTAGATGCCATGACTCTGAGCGGCCATTGCGCGCTGGACCAAACGGCGAGAGAAGTCGGGATTGAACTGCGTCAGGTCGAATCTCAATTGACCGTCGCGGGCGGTGCCGCGACCAGCTACGCGCTTGTATGGCGTAGGCCAAGTCAAGTGAGACGTCTTGTCCCCTGCTCGGGAGTGTTCAACTGTCCAGAGCCTCATCAGGTTGAGGTTCTTGGAGCTAAGGTCCTTAAGAAACGAGTCGAAGTCAAAGATAATCTCATCCTGATCTTCGTAGGCGTTGTCCTGGACCTCCCAGCCATCATGCATGCCTGCCAAGTAGACAGCGCCCATGCCATCATTCAGGTATCGGGGATTCCTGGGATCGACTCGGAGGGGCCCGATGGCTTTGTTTGGACCTTGTGACCCGGTCACATAGGGTGTTGCCATCTGTGGGCTCCGATCCGAATACAGCTTGGAGATGAAAGATGTATGAATGATGTCAATGGAGGCAGGAATTGCGCGTCTCTCGGTCGCGAGATCCATGTTCACGCGCAAGTCGGCTGGAATCTTGACCGGCTGGGCTTGGTCATGATCGTCAGCACCACCTCGTCACTGCGGGACTTGGAAGTGCTGGTTAGATTGCGCGCCACGCTGGGTAACCACCATGGTGCCTGTTCTTGGCCTCCCAGCTTACTGCCAGACAGTCGGAACGCCTCCTAGAAATGATCGCTCATCAACCATGATGCGGTGCGGATCGAAATGACATGTGGGAAGCCTTGGCGCGCATGGCCAGACCGCCGTATCCGCCACTTCGCGGGCGCTTATCTTGGCAGGTCGAATTCGAATCCCAGCGACCGAAATCCGCTGGGCCGGGAACAAGCGCATGACAGGCGCCGGACGTTTCGTGGGCCAAAACCGTATGCGCTCAGAATTGGATCTGTAGACCGGTGGCCCTTGGGACCGGTTGGCGAGCGCACTTTCATTATCATCTGCTTGTTATTGACGCATGGGCAGGATACCGGATGGCGATCTGGCCCGCCATGATGGTCGGGTGGGCAGGCCGAGAAATGCGTCGGGGAGCGTCTGGGCACCTGTTGCGAGATCCCACGCAGCAATTCACACATCAATGGGTCTCGCCGGCATTCGCGAGGCGCATCGATGACGAGGGGAAAACTCCGAGATTGCGGGGCGGCCTAGACGGCACGTAACCCGTGTGTTGACCATGGAATGAGAGTCGAAGTGTCTCTCTCCTATGTTTGGACGCTCTCCACCAAGGGACATTGCCCCGCTCGCTCAATGACTCAATGATGCTATATGCCAATACGTTTGCCACCCATGTGCGCGTCATGGCGTGCTGTTATTCCTGGCTTTCCTGCCTACTATCATTCGCCTCCGAAAGCCTCCGCTGTGTCATTTCACTGCCGGTTCGGGCATTTGGGGGTAGGCGAGATGCCCCTATGGAACGTCCTTTGCTGCAGAGGCGAGTGTGACTGCCTTGCCAGTCTCGGCAGATTCGTACGCCGCGCGGACAACTTGGAGGGCCGCCTTGGCGTCGGAGAAGGATTGGATTGCGGACCGAGCGTTGACCACGCAGTCGACAAAGTGCTCGATCTCTGCTGCAATCGACGCTCGCCAAGCGGCGGTCCCCCGAAGAGGGGAAAGACATTGGGAAGCGGATTCCTGCCAAGCCGAAGGTTTCATGAAGAGGGTATGTTCGTTTCCGGCTAGTACACCTTCGTGTCCGGCAAGCGCGAACAGACGATCCTTCCCATCGCCAAGAGTATCGAATGCGTAAGTGGCCAGAGCCTCCCCCAGAGATCCGTCATCGAAGCGAACGGTTATGGCTGCTGTGTCTTCTGCCTCCCACTCGACGCCGCTGCGAAGCTTAGCTATTGTGGCGATCACTGACACGGGCTGGGCTGTTGTAAGGTACAGGAGGCGATATACGGCATGATACCCACCGTCCATAAGAGCTCCGCCATTCAGCAATGACTTGGATCCTCGCCACGTATCCCGAAGATCAGGTTGTGGTGGTGACAGTGGATTGGCTCTCCATCTTCGAGGCACCACACTGACATAATGCTCCGTTGTCCGTGTGAAGTAGATTTCGCCCAGGTCGCCACTATCGATGTAGGCGCGTGCCGCTCTTGTCGTCGGGTAGAATACCGAATTGTGAGCTGGCATGTATGTGATGCCAGCGGCCGTGACCTGGTTTTCAATCTGCTTAGCCTCCTCCATGTCCCTCGCGAGGGGTTTCTCGCAAAGTATGTGAATCCCCTTGGCGGCGGCTGCCCCAACGATTTCTACATGCAAATGGGGAGGGACACATATGTCGATGGCGTCAATGCGCTCACGTTCAAGCATGTCCCGGTAGTCCGCATAGGCCCTTGCGTTTAGCAGACGGCACAGTTCATTGGCTGCCGCAAGGTCTATGTCGGCTACGGCAACAACCTGTGCCTTGCCGTTCACGGCGAGCCATCCTTCGGCATGGGGGTTGGACACCCAGCCGGCACCTACCAAGCCGACCCGCAATGGTTCTATCATCGAAATGCTCCAGTGGTAATCCCCTTGATGAATTGCCTTTGGAAGATGGCGTACACAACTATGACTGGAAGGAAGGAAATCGCAGCGCCTGCCATAAGCAATGGAAGGTTTGTAACGTAGCGTCCCTGGAAGTAGTTGAGGCCAGCCGGGAGCGTCCGTTGGCTATCCACTTGGATCAAGATCATCGGGAGTAGGAAGGAATTCCATGCCCACATGAAGTTGAACACCATTAGTGATAGGAGCGCAGGTCGGCATAAAGGCGCGACGACCTGGAAGAGTAGGCTCCATTCTGTGCATCCATCAATACGACCCGCGTCAAGCAACTCTTGGGGGAGGCCCCTAATAAAACCGTAAAGCAAAAGAATTGCGAAGGGCAGACTGAGAGCGATCTGCGGCAGGATTAGGGCCCAGAGGGTGTTCAGCAGTCCCAGGGCGACCATTTCATAGAATAGCGGGATTATCAGGACACTCTCGGGTAGAGTTAGTCCTGCCAGGAACAACGTGAACAAGATGCTCTTCCCTTTGAATGAAAGGACTGCGAATGCATAAGCTGCCAGCAGGGAAAGGATCAAGGTGATTGCGACACTGGGCACCGAAACCAATACGCTATTGCCAAAGTAGCGCTCAAAATGACCAACTTGCCAGGCTGATGGAATGTTTTCCCAATGCCATACGTCGGGAAGACCAAGCGGGTCAAGACTTACTTGTCGAGACGATTTCAGGGCTGTGAATACGACCCAAACAAGCGGGACCGCAACTACGAGACCGATCATCGCTGCAATTGCCGTCCATCCAACACTTGCCACAAACCCTCGGAAGGGCCGCAACCAGCGACGACGACGATCTGTGTTCAAGCTTCCTCCCTGAGCGCGTTGCGAACTCTGAGGAATATGAGACTGAAGATCAGAATGATGACGCCGAGCGTGACTGCGATTGTGGCGCCGTAGCCCACCCTGCTAAAGGGGAAGGCATTCTGGTACATGTACATAGCCAAGACCTGCGTTGCGAATCCAGGCCCGCCGCGGGTGAGTATGAAGACCAAGTCAAAAACCTGGAAAGACCCGATTGCTGTAATCAGGAGAACGGTGGTTAGGGGTCCCCTGATCGATGGGACAAGTACATGGCGAAACTGCTGTAGCCAATTGGCGCCGTCTACCTTCGCTGCGTCAAAGAGCGTCTCATCTATGTCCTGTAGTGCCGCGAGGAAGATCACCATTGTGAAACCATAGCCCACCCAGGTGTAGGCAATGAAGAGGGCGGGAAAGGCAAGCAACGAGTCTCCAAGCCATCCTCTTTGGAGAGAGCCGAGCCCTATGGCCCGGAGAAACGTATTTAGTGCACCGGAGGTCGGGTTGTAGATCCACCGCCATATCACTGCGACAATTACCGATGAGAGGACTTGGGGGGCGAAATAAAGGGCCCGAAAGAAAGCCCGACCCCGCATTGGGCTTCGCGCGAGCAGAATTGCGAGTACTAGGCCAAGAGCAACAGGCAACACCTCGGCGGCGAGGAGCCAGAGGACATTGTGACCGAATGCCTTCCAAAACACCTCATCGTCGAAGAGCAAAAGCCGGTAATTGCCCAACCCAATGAAGTGTTTGGGTGAGAGTCCGTCCCAATCTGTGAGGCTCAGCTGAACAAGCTGAACAAGTGGCCATAGGAAGAATGTGGCATAGAGGACAAAGGCTGGAATAATGAAGAGGTAGCCTTGTAGGCGCTTGCCCCAAACGATTGGGCGCGTCGTAGGCAGGACACCGTTATGGCGATCCAGCATGTTTTCGGCCATTGTGTGCTTCTTCGCCAAGATCCGTACAAGTAGCTGTGGACGTGCCACCTGAATGCGCGTTCTTGTGTATTGCGAAAGCCGAGGCTCCAACCGGCTCCCCATCATGTGGTTGGAGCCTCGATTGCCCTCTTCCCAGCAGACAATGTCAGGAAGTCCGCGACGCATCCCGGACCCAGTCGGCCCCGCTGGTGGGTCAAATTCCCCTGAAACTGCCGACCTGAGGGGCTAGCTTTCTACTTTGCGTACTTCAGGTACTCCTCCTGTACCTTGTCAAGCGCTTGCTGAGGAGTGATCTTACCCCCAACCACCTCCTGGAGCAGAGGCCACACCAACGCTTGGACCCTCTGATCTTGATTTGAGCCCAGATAGTATCCTGGCAGGAGACCTTGCAGCGAGATATACGCATCGGCCTGCAAAGGATAAACGGGCTTAGGCACTTCAGGGAACTTGTACAGGACGAGGTCGCCGATGTTCCACAGGGCTGACGCTACTTCCGGGCCCAGCATATAGTCTATTAGATCGATGGCCAAATCCTGATGCATGCTGTATTTGGGCAGGACCCAGACATTGTTGGGCGTGTACCCTCCCACGTGCCACGGCAAACCGGGATCCATTGGAGGCAGTGGGAAGAAGCCCGCATCGAACTCGGCCTCAGTAGAGAACGAGGGAGTCACCCATGTCCCAGTGGTTACCATGGCGACATCCCCCTTGAGGAACATGCTGTTCGCGTCTGCGGAGTTTGTCGCCAAGGGATCCTTATTGAAGTAACCCTTGTCGACCCATTCTTTGAGCTTCTCTAAGGACGAGACCATTGTGGGGATGTTCCAAGCGCAAGTGCGATCCATCGCCTCCAAGCAGGTCAACTTTTCGAAGGGGGTGTTCCCTTCGAAGAGCGCCTCCCAGTATTGCTGGATCGGCCATTGATCTGCCCCAGCCATCGACATCGGGGTGATGCCCGCGGCCTTGAGTTTTACAAGAGCGGCCTCGTAATCCCCGAATGTCTTGGGCACCTCAAGGCCTTGCTTTGCGAAGATCTCCTTGTTGTAGAAGACTCCAACGGCCGCAAGATCGTAGGGAATCCCCCATATATGGGGCAGGGTGGGGGTATTGAAATAGTTGATCATCTCGACGCTTGAGCGTGTGTCCCAGCCTCGCTCCTTAATTATGTCGGTCAGTTCCACTAGGTGACCTGCTTTTGCAAGGGATAGGTGGGAGGTGTAACCCGGACTGATGTAGGCGACATCGGGACCTGTATGACTGTCCATGGCAAGCTTTATCGCCTCATTCATCGTTTGGTAGTCATTCAGCGTGAATTCAATCGTGACGCCTGGGTGGGCCGCGGCGAATATCTTAACCTGCTCTTCCACGGTTGTGGCTTCAGGCCCCCCTCCGCCAAGGTACCAGACAGTCAGGGTAACCTTCTCCGGAGCAGTCGCAGGTGGAGGCGGTGCTTGCGTGGGCTGGGATGAGCCGGGAGCTTGAGTTGCCGGGGGCGGAGTGGCCGCCGGCGCACAGCTTGCGGCGAATACCAGTGTGGTAAGAGCGAACGCGGCCAACAATCTCGTGATGCCTCTCATGGGATTTTCCTCCAGACTCCCGAACGGTGACGATCGCCCGAAATATCTAGTGCCGACACTGTTTTGGGTCACTGGCGATGTTATCGGTTCAATGTGCCCTCCTTCCCATTGGTGCCCTTGCCATTCGTGTTCGTTTGACGTCTCAGTTCACGCTGGCTGAACCTGCAAACCCAGTGCTACCTCTCTCGGTGCAGCCGGACTATACGGCTACAACGAGCTGATACATGCATTGTTGCTGAATGTAGTTGACCGGGATGGCAGGGAAGGCTTCTGCAAGGTGGCGCGCCAGAAGCTCCATCCCGTACTCCTCGCTGACATGATGGTGGAAGACTAGGATGGTGTGGTCATTGTCGATGGCATGCGCGGCGTCGCGCCAATACCCCAGGCCGTCATCGGTGCAAACAACTAGGTCCGCTTGGTAGCCAACCAACATCTCGTGGTAGGGGGTGGCAGCGCCGGTACCAGTCACGATGCGCTCGACGGGCCGTTCGGGCGCGCCGATCAAGTGGACACCAGGTTGCCCAAGATCCTGGACGCGGGCCGCCATGTTGCGCGCAAGCTGCATGGCGGTACGACCACCGCCAGCGTAAACGCGAAAGTAGCCGTGGCCGCCGATGGGTTCCCCTAGGCCCAGCTTTTGGCCCCAGGCGTCTGCGATACCCAGCCCTGGATACTGGTCCCATAGGTCGTGACAGCGCAGGACCGTCAACCCAAGAGCCTCGATCCGAGCTAGTTTCGACTTCGATTCGGGCCACGCCAGGATCTCTGGATCATTGTCGAGATGATGGTAGAAGGTCGGTTCGTGGGTTATGAAGAGGTTGCACCCCAATGCTGCGGCTCTTTCGAGGGCCCAGGTGTAGCTCATCCAACCTACGGCGATACCGGCGACGTCTGCGTCGGGATCCCCTGCCTTCCATGTGTCGACCGTGTCGGCGAAGTTCACCCAACCCCCGTTCAAGGAGCGGAGGTAGGTCTCGATGGCGCGCGCCTTCATTCTGAGACCCCTGTCCGCTGCCCCCCGGGTGCGGAGGGCCTTTCTCGGTCCAACCGTTGCAGAAGGATCGATTGGGCCTCCCGAAATGGCCGCTCAAGGTGGCCCAGGTGGTCTCCCTCGCCGTGGTGATGGGTGACCAAGCTCGGCGGATGCTGCGGGCTTAGGTTCCGAATGTACTCCAGGCCGCCTTCGACCAGGGTGAGAAGATACTCGGTGGTCGCCAGATCGAATACTGAGTATTCACGACCGCAGGCAACGTAAATCGGGGAGGTATGGGCCATCACCCCGCGCCGGCGTGTGTCGAAGTGGCGGGTGGGCATGTACTGCAAGCCCCCGCAGCGTGCGGCCAACCAGCTATCGCCGCGGATCTCAAGGCGGGCGCGCACGATCAACTCTCGAGCTCCGCTCGCCTCGGAACTTTCAGCCACAACTCGGCCGTTCTGGACAATTTGAAGAGTGGCAATGGGCAGTATCGATCGAGCATGCGCCTCCACCTCCACGCTTCCGCCCCCTCTAACGTGGAGTGTGCTGCCAATTGGCTGGCCCTCGACCGAGAACCAGATGATCGGACCGCCGCTCACGAACGTATGCCCCGTCCGCAGGGCCCGGAGCCAATTTTGGTAGGTGAACTCCTGGTCCGGAGGGATGTACACATACGTTCGATACAGGCCAACCGGGACTCCGGCATCCATGCGGTCCGTTCCACCGACCAGTGGCAAACGGTAGCCGCCGTTGAGGTAGCGGTAGTATTCGAGATGTTCGTACTCCAGCTGTTCCAGCATTTCTACCGCGTCGGCCCGGCCTGTGGCCACGAGAACGGCCGGTTCGCAATTGGGTGTTGGGATATGGGGCACGACCACCGTGCCGCCCTGCGCATGGCATGCGTCCGCCCACTCGCTGAGAGTGATATCCAATCCGCCGCCCAAATCGGCCTCGTCCGGTCCGTCTGAACACCAAGGCATGACCGGCGTCTTCATTCCAAGCAAGGTAAGGTGCCCGAGGATATGTTGCCGGTTCTCATGACCGGCGAAGACAATCGTCCGCCCATCCGGGGAGACTTGTGGCCTGCCGGTGAAGTCCTCGGTGTTGGTGTAGAGATGGCCCCATTGGCTCAGAAGGAGGTTAACGACATTCAAATCTTCGCCAGCCGCCTCGAACTGGGCTCCCTGAGCGGAGAGGAAGTGGACATGTGTGTCGCCGCTGAAGTAGCGCGCTGCATTCATGTCGACCCATCGCTTCAACCGCAGCGTTAGCGATTGTTGTCCTGGGTTGATGGTTACCCTCGTTCGCAGAGGCTCGTATTCGTATCCACGGGCCGCGTCCACCATTACTGTGCCACGCGGGAGCCAGCCCTGGCAGGTCCCATCGATGTAAGCATAGGTGATTTGCCCGAGGCGTACGTCCCCGCCGTTGTCAATGTGCCACGTCCCCATGTTGGAAAAGAGAGGTGATTGATGACCGTGAGGCGGGTAGGGTACGCCCTCTGGCGAATGGAAGGCGATGCGGCAGGGGATAGGTTCTCCAGATTCGTCGTCGATCACTTTCACGTGAACCCAATTCTTCCCGGGGTCAACAATCTCGATCCGCGCCTCGTCCGATTCCCCTGTACCCCCTGCCTCAAGATCACCCCATCGCGCTTCGACAAGGGTGCTGCCACCCTGAACCACGGATACCGTCGCCGAAGGGTTGGCCGCGATCTGTGAGTACGCAGGGCTGCTCTTCTGGTTGAGTGGAGCTCCAAACCCTGGAAAGCCAGCAGCAGGCCGGTCTAGCGGTTCCTCAGGAAGGGGGTAGGGGTAGGTTGCGACGCCGCGGTCGACCCTGATCTCAAGTTCGAAAGGTCGATTGCTTCTTTCCTCTTTCTTGAGAACAACGGCTACGGTACGGCTAGTGGAGCGAACAAAGGGAGGTTCTTTGAGGTGGCCGAGCGTGATCGCTGCCACGACGAGGCAGAGATTCCCGGCGAGGAGCTCAATCGATCGCAACTCCACCTCGGGGTGAGGATTCCTCCATGCCCAGAGGAAATAGCCCCGGGGAGTGCCTTGGCTCGCCTCGGTCTGGCGAAACCCTGTGTTCTCCCAGCGTCCTTCGTA